>Ga0214542_1011768_pt1 | contig 11764 bp, 5 predicted proteins | sample CNSS1metaG_FD_160096 | JGI IMG/M metagenome (GOLD analysis project Ga0214542, IMG submission 160096) | Root nodule microbial communities from cowpea collected in UCLA plant growth center, Los Angeles, California, USA - CNSS1 | ecosystem: Host-associated > Plants > Roots > Nodule | place: USA...
AAAAAAAAAAAAAAAACACATATATATATATTATATATATATATATATATATATATATATATATATATAGAGAGAGAGAGAGAGAGAGAGAGAGAAATGAATAGAGAGATAAATGATAAATGTCTGTCCCATCTCTGAAAATGCTCTATGAGGTGTTGGGAAATGGTTCTTAAATTTGACAAACACCCACCAGTGGCGGACTATTATACGAGCAGGGAGCCCTCCCCCCCCCCCCACACAATTTTTATTTTTTTATAATTTATGTATTTAAAATTTTTAAAATTATGTATATCAAAATATTTTGATTTTTTTATAGTTTATGCAATTAAAAATTTTGAAACTTTTTAAATTATATATAATATGTAAACTTTTTTTAAATTATGTGTAGTATATCAAAAATCAAAGAAAATTAAATTATATCTTTTTTATTTGACTTATAAATCATAATATTTAATATTAATTAATAATAAAATTTGAAATCAAATATAATAAAGAATAAAAAAATTATTAAGATATTTTTTATTTGTCTTCTAAGTTTCTTACATATTGTTCACATATTTTACTTTTACTTGTTTTTTCTTTGTATTTTTAAATAGGAAAATAATCATTGTTTTTACTCTTTTCTCTTATAGTTTTTCTTTCCTTCTTGAAAAAAAAAAACTTTTTTGTCTATTTGATAGTGAAATATTAGTTTAATATTTAAAATTATTTTTAATCTAACGAACTTTTTGTATATTCATTTTTAAGAATATAGAAAAAAAATATTGTACTATGTATTTTTTTTTTCATAACCGATTTTTAATTGTAGTTTAATTATCATGAATTTTTATTTTAGTATTTACGTCTCATTTTTTTATTAGATTGTGAACAATTATTCTTTAGTCTTAGTCTTTAAAAAAAATATTGGTAAAGAATAAAAGAACAAATTATATTTTAAAAATGATAAAAAAGGAAATTGTGTGAAGATGAAAATAAGACAAATTCAACTTTTTCACATATGCTCTGAACCACGATACTATTCACTCAATTGTCCAATTATAAATTTGTTTTCTTAAAGTTCAAAAAATTACATGTTCATTACTATAATAAAAAAATTGTTTTTTTTTAATGAAGATTATCAAAACAAGATTGTTGAATAAAGATGAAAGGTGAATTTTTTGCTGACAATTTGTTTATTTACATTGAAAAAGAAATAATTAGAAATTTTAGTTCTGGTCCAATTATTGATGAGTTCAATAATATAAAAGAACAAATGACAATAATTATTATTTCTTTATATAGTTATGGTTATACTAAATTAGTATTCATTATCTTTGCTTTGGTGACAATAATTAAATATATAAATTTTAATTGTATTAGTTTGGCTACCCCTAAAATATTAATCAAGATCCGCCACTGATACCTACCAAATCAAATTGATAAGGCACGACGAACTTATATCTAAAATGGGATCCATATCAAATGCATATAGAAAATTATTCGTTTTCTAGTAAATATGGTTATCCAAGAAGATTTCAATACACATGATTTATCTTATTTCCTCCTCTATGGTTAGAGTATTCAGTATTCGTCATTAAAAATGGTTGCATATTGCTTATTGTGCTATCTTTTTAGTAAAAAATCAAGCGGATGATATGACTCAAATATTTTCATTGTTACATGTAATTGAGTTGATTTTCACTGAATTCTAATTGGCATTGAGTTGATTGTCATCAACATATTTTATCTTTTTTGAGTGTTTTTTTATAGGTTTTATAAGTTTTTATAACAAGCACTATGATAATCTATATTGCAAGGAATACTGCAACAAACTTCATTTTGATTCATATATATTATTATCATTTTTTTTATTCCATTATCATATATGTTTGTTTTGAACAAAGAAAATGATGTGAGAAAATAATTTTTTTAATATAAAAATAATAATTTATATATAAAGAATATAATTTGGTCCCTAAAATTTTGATCAAGTTTCGCCGTTCAAACTACTTTTATTACATCTCTTTGCAATTTTTTATTAGTCTTTATACCATTCCAGGATTCAAAAAATTTAAAATTGCAGTAACAAGTTCCATACATATAAAGAGAAAACAAAAGGAATTTTTTTCTATTTTACGGATTAATGGGTTCATATAGTGATAAGAATATATCATATCAAATAAGGATAGTGTCTATATGTTATCCGACTTGCAAAAAAATCTAACTTACTTCTTATTGAATATACATTTAGCAAATACCCGCAAATTTTTTATAACTCATATATATTTATAGATACCCGAAAATATTAGTATTTTATAATTTTTTAAAATAAAATTTAAATAAAATAAAAAAAACATATAAAATATAATATAAATTAAATTAAATATAAACTAGATTTTAATTTTAATTAAAGTTAATCTAAAAAAAATATAAATTTAATTTAATAAAACTAAAAATTTAATTTTAATTTTAATATTTTTGAAGTAACGAATACTGACATGTACAAGTAGCATGATATTTGTACCTAACTCACTTATAGACATAATTAAAATACCCATTATCCATGGGTAATGGACATCCACTATCCGTGGATAATAGATACTCAGGGTACCAACAATCCGTCATGAATTTTATCCATATGTGTACAAATATTTTTGTTATTATGATCACTTTTAGTTTTAAGGCTTAAATACTTTTTGGTCCTCATTTTCGTAGTGTTTGTTGCGGATGATCCTCATTTTGACATAATTTTAAAATGGTCATCATTTTTACCGAATGTTTAAAATGGTCATCATTTTCGAAATTCGTGTTTTATGTGGTCTTTTTCTGTAATGTCGTTTAAATCATTAACGGAACATTGTACAGGTGGCACGGTTTGTATTATGGTGTATTATGTGTACTGTACAGGTATGATACAATGCTCCATTAATGATTTAAACGACGTTACAGAAAAAGACCAAATAAAACACGAATTGCGAAAATGATGACCATTTTAAACATTTGGTAGAAATGATGACCATTTTAAATATTCTGTCAAAATGAATGAGAACCATCTATAACAAACACTACGAACATGAGGACCAAAAAGGTATTTAAGCCTAGTTTTAAATAGAATTTTTTCCTGAGAAAAAGATAGTATTTTCAACATTAATATTGAAAATCATAAATACAAAACATTTATAATTGAATTGTTAAATGCAAATTTTAAAAAATTCATTAATTTCATGTTCCATAAAAATCGTAATTCATACTAACTCGTATGAGTGATACTAATCATATGGTGGTCTCACATGAAATATTTAAGTTTACTACAAAATAACTGTTAAATTGTCATTACTGATAAAGATATGGTCTAATCCATCTACAAGGTTTCAAAACATGGAAAATCCATGTCATTTAGCATATATATACAAGTACATTAAAAAATTGAGTTTAGATAAAACTATAAAAAATCATTATGATTTAAAACTAATTTTCCTATTCTTATTAATATCACTTAGATATACCCATTTCTGCTTAGTTATCGTTAATCATATCATAGTAGATATATATTGTATAAATAACTATTATAAGTTTTAATTATATGGTACTATTTGTGATTAAATAATAGTGTAGAAACATTTACATTATGTAAATATTCTATTTTTTTTAAATTGAAAATATAAGAAATAACTGTTTAAAAGTCTCTAAGTTTTTTTTTTTCTTTATTGTCTTCACGTTCTTTTACTAAATAATATCATTAAGATAACAAAGTTTATTATTTTATATAGAACAGAATCTAAGTACGCACGCCTACCATATCCAATAACCCCATGCCTACGTAATATTTCAGAATCTAAAGTTCAACCAGATTGAGGTATGACCCAAACATTCCAACAACTTTCGAGGACCAGGTAACAAACATGTCATTTTTCATCTAAGTTTTGAATTAAAATGTGTTCTAAATGTTTAAGTTTTATATTAAACAAAGATTAGAAAGTTGATCATTGTATAAGACTAAGGTATATAAATTTAAAGATTTTTTATTAAAAGTGGAATTAATTTTTTATGTGTAAGTTGGACTTGTGTAAGTTGAACTTAAGTTTCATTAGTATTGTATCTCTTCAGTGATCCTCTCTTAAAAGACTATTGTTAGAATTTGTTAAGATTGAACACTTACCACTAGACCAAAAAATATAGTCATTAGTCAGACATAACTATTTTTACTTAAAAGTGTAACAAAAAACTCAAACACTACATTCGATTATGACTTGTTCATTTAACCTTTTAGAGAACAATTGATATCACCTTTAATAAAATAACACTAAATAAAGAATTTTATAACTATAAAATAATACAGGACCTTTAATCAGCGAAGCATAAAAATGATCACAGCCAAAAAGAAAAAGTCTTTAATCCGCACAAGCATAAAAATGGTCACAGAAAATAAAAATAAAAATAAACACGATAAGAACAAACAAATCATTATTCCTAATAGCAAGATGTGAAATGAAAAAAAAAATCACAAAAATAAATAAAGTAAAAAAAGTATAAAATGTCTTTATTTAAAGAAAAATACTTAATATGTAACTATTTCTTCTTCGTGAAATTTATTTTCACGTATAAATGTATTAAAATTTAAATATAAATTAAAAATCTCACATTAAAAAAATGAAAAAGTTAAATAACATGTTAAAAAAGTTATAAACATATAGTTTTAAGATTGAGTTAAAAATAATGTCAAAGTCACTTTATGATCCACTTTTTTTTATTAAATCATCCTAATATATCTTTTTCCTTTTTAAAAATATTAAATCACTCCAATGTTGCATAACTTGAAACAATATATATAATATCCACACGTCTAAAAATAAAATATCCACGATAAACATTACAAATCTATTGAAAAAAAAGAAGAAAAAAAGTCAACTAATCTTAGCTAAAAGATCACACGCATACTAAAAAAAAGAAAAAGAACTCGTAACTTGTCTTTTTAGTACATCGACGTGTTAGTATATGACATTTTATTTCTGGCCGGTCACAATCATATATAGGTATCTTAACTCAAATTTGAATGTTCCCCATTTTATATATGAATTGTCCTTTTAAACCCACCAACGTATTGTGAAGATCCGATACTCATTGGAACTTTCAAAGCATGAGTATATTCGTATCATGCTGTAATTTTTTTTTTCTCGGAGACAGCAACTTTGGAAGAGACAACATAAAAAGCAAGAGAAGTTTTTCCACTTTGTTTTACATTTAATTTTCAACTATCCTCTCTTTTTATTTCACTTTTTTGCACCATGTCATTTACTAGGTTTATATACTTTGAATTTTATTTTTCTTTCCCTTCTCATTTGATCCTCTGTTTTCCCCTTCATCTTGCATGTGGTGTAAAAACAACAACGTTGAAGAAGATCAACGATAGAGTGAAGATCAAAACAAACAAAAACTTGTTAAAAGGCCGTTATTGGCCCTAATTCTCTGATGTTGGGCCTTCATAGACTGGGCCGCAATGTTAGACCTATAGTTTCTAGACTTCACCGGAAGTCGACATATTTCAATATTTTACTTCACCCTTTATTTAGCCATTCGAATTCTTATTAATTGACATTTTTTGCATTAGTACTTTACAAATCCACTTCTAAATGGTTAAGTCACTCTAACAAATTGCAATGCATTATTCTCGTTTTGGCTGTATAGATCGAATACTAAAAAATTAATAAAATAAATAAATAACTTTTAAGAGGTTATAATTTTTTGTATACATTTGAATTGGCTCATATAAATATCGCATTAAATTCGACATCAATGGTTTAGTTGTTTTTGAGTAAATCTTAGTATCAATGTCTTCGCTACAATCATGTAGAGAAACTTCTATGTTTGTGCAAATTGATTTCAAAAATACTAATCTAAGTAACTTTGTTTGGAAAAGAAAAAATACATAAACGGATAAGTTGTGTTTGAAAAATTGTATACTTAAAAAGATATGTTGTACTCAAGAAGATAACTTTGTAAAAGAAGAAGTCGTGCACTAAATATGATTTTTCTTTTTCTTTTAATTTTTTAATAAATTTAAATACTGTCTATAAATTAAATTAAACTTCTGCTTAAATTCATGACTTTGAGAGTATTTCTTTTACATGTTATGGCTTAGCTTTAATTTACTTTACCAATGTTGTGTTTTGTAAGGATAAGTACAACTTTAACTCTCTTTTTTTAGATAAATTTGAAATTAAATATTTTTAATTTAGGTTTTTTGTTTAATAAAATCATTTTGGTATCCCTTAAAACTCTAAGTAAAGTTTCACTAATTAACATGCCACAGTACAAAATCTCTATAAAAATAAGAAAATAAATAAAGAAATAAAAAACTTAGGCAAAGAAAAATTAACCTTCAAACAACTAATAGAATTTAAACTCCGGGAGGCTTAAAAGATTTCTAAAAAAAAATAAAAACGAGCAATAAAAAAAATAAAAAACTAAATTATAGATAATTCAATCTATTGACAAAATTAATATTGGTAAATTATCAACAAATATTTATTATTTTCTTGAAAGATATGAGAAACTTTAAAATTCGTAATTTATAAGGTTTAAGAATCTTTCATAATCAATTTTCGGTTTTCATACAACAATACCATAATTCTATAAAGCATATGACAAATCAAAAAGAGGAATTACATGCTTACACACATATAGTTTTTAGCTTTAGAAATCTCTATTACAAGGATTGAGGTCATCAACTCAGCCTAAATAAAGGATTTGAAGCCTAAATAATTGAAGTTATTTTTTATGGAAATTAAAACTGAAATAAATTGAAATAAATTTTGATCAATTTTAAAGTAATTTCACAATTTAAGGAATTATTATACTACATGTTTATTGGCTATAAGATCAATTAACATAATTATGATCTTTATTTTAATATAAAAAAAACACTTGTTTGGGTTATTTAAAATTGGTTCATCTCTTTTAGTGTGAAAGTTAGTGGTAATTGTTCTTTTTTATTATTATAGTTGCATGTTAGACTTAAAATGAAATGTAAACTTGTTATATAGATCAGTCATCTCAAATCTTAATTTTGAATTAAACGAAATTGAATTTCATAAATTTTATAAATATTTTCCATCATATACACAAGTTTAACAAATGTGTCAGTTTATAAATACCGAGAGTAATAAATAACAATAATGTAATGTACAACAAATAATTTCTTATAATCACGTCATCAAGAATAATTTTATCTGACTTTGTAGTTCATTTTTCATTGGCCAATTATTGAAATTTTTTCAAATATGTGATATGTGGGATAATATGAGATATTCACATAGTCAATTATTTTTATATATATTATCCATTTGTCAATCAATTTTATAATTGTTGTATAAATTTTGATATTGTAATCTTATATAATTGACAACAATTTATTATAACAATTACTCTCTATAGATTTCACATGTGCTCACTACTTTGAGTCATAAAATCTGCTATTTTCTACAGTATATTGTATCATCAAACATTTAAAGAGTAAAAGTTTGAAATCAAAAAGCACATTAAATGATTCTCGTGAGAGTCACTACAAAAAAAAATTAATTTTTTCTATGGACAAAATCTGTATGTAATGAACAAAATCCGTATGTAATTAGATATTATCTATGGATTACATACAAAAATAAATCTGTATATAAATCAGGCGTCTAAAAATTTACATACGGAAAATATTTCGTATGTAATTTTACATACGGAATTTTTCGTAAGTATTAAAATCTGTATGTAATTTACATACGGATTATTCCGTATGTAATTCTTGATGAATTACATACAAAATATTCCGTATGTAACTTACTTTTCTGCATTAGATTTATATTTGCTTGTTTTGGATCTGTCGTGGTTATCTTTTTAGATTATTTATTGTGTTTTTTCTATGTTTGATGTCAAACCTAACATTATCGGCGTTGGATATGTCACTATTGATGAGGTGACGCTAAACCACGTTGGACTTTGCAGTTGCAGCTACAAAAGGTTTCGGAGCATCGACACTGCGGCCTTTCGAGGCTTTGCCGAAATAACTCAAAGGAATCTGATATGTGTTCTGTTTACTCATCTAATGCAAAACGTTATCACTTGCTTATGACAATTGACACTATTTTTTTAGACAGTGAGTGTGCTGATTATTTTAAGGTTAGAGATGGATTAAAAATGCACATTTTATTTTGTTAAAATAGGTTAAAATAATGAGGAGTATACAATTTTTTTATGTTCATATTTTAACGTGAAATATTTTATTGTGTGATGGTCAAGTAATGCCTTCTATTTGAATATGTATGAGTTCAAAGGATTGATATCCGATTGTTTCTTTTAAATCCTTTTGATAAAGGAACTTTTTCATATAAAGATGGAGAAAATCGTAGTAAATATTTTCTATATATTATAAGGTTGTGTATGTAATATATATGTTTTTGTACGTATTATAGGTTTTGTACATAATATATATTTTTGTATATACTATAAGGCTTTGTACGTAATATAGGTTTTATACATATTATAAGTTATGTACATAATATATGTATATATGTTTTTGTATGTACTACGAGGCTTTGTACGCAATATAGGTTTTGTACATAATATATGTTGATATAAATTATATGTTGTATATTTAATTTATATAATGAATATTATTATTTATTTTGATTGCATATAAATAATGTTGATGAAAATATTTATTTATATGTTTGAATGGTGAATATATTTTAATGAGTTAGAGAATGACCATAACATCTTTGATCGATTGATATTTATAATCATATAATAAACATTAATTATAATTAATTATATGTGATGTGATGAATTTTTACCCACACAACTTTTCTTACCTATCTATATGATTAATTAGTATGAAATATTGGATTATATTTCTCAAATTATCCACCACAATTTAGGAAAGTAATATAGTATAATAGTTTTATCATTTGGTGTATGAGTCTAATCGAGTAAGACTTTAGTCCGTAAACAAGTTTTATGTTACTAGATTTATTCATTAAGACGTGTGTTTTACATCGATAAAACAAATAGTATAATAGTTTTATCATTTGGTATTGTGAGTCTAATTGAGTAAGACTTCAGGCAAGTTTTATGTCACTAGTTTCATTCATTAAGACGTGTTTGCATCGGTAAAACATAATAGTTTTATCATTTGGTTATGTGAGTCTATTTGAGTATGACTTTGACCCACAAATAAGTTTTATGTCATAAGATTCAATAATTAAGACATGTTTGCATTGAAAAAACATTATTTTGTTATAATTTCAAATAACGATAATAAGCATGAATTTTAAAAATTTTGCAGTTTCTTAATATGTGAATATTTCTGATATCCATCATGGTATTCCCAAACTAAAAAGGGGATAATTATAAATTTTGGAAGGAGAAAATTCTTCTCCATTTGGGTTGGATGGACATTGATTATGCTATTAGAAAACTAGAATCATCGTTATTACTGAGACTAACACTAGATGTTGTTGATCTATATAAAAGGTGGGAAAGGTTAAATTGTCACTTTGTGATGTTAATAAAAATCGTCCTTTTGCTGATATTCAATATTTTATATGTGGAAGAGGTTAAATTATCACTTTGTGACGTTAATAAAAATCAACCTTTTGTTGGTATTCAATAGTTTGTTGATCAACATGGCAATGTGAGAGATTTACTAAAGATTATTGATGAACAATTCATAACATCTGTTACATCTCTTGCCAACACTATCATCATGTATTTTTTTATCCTTAGAGTTCACTAGAGATTAAGGGAGTGTGTGATCACATCATGCACATAAAGGACATTGCAACTCAACTAAAGGCTTTAGAGGTTACCATGTCGTTAGGTTCCCTTCTAGTACATTATGTTTTGTGTACTTTTCTCATTAATATGTTCCTTCTAAAATTGTTTATAACACACATAAGGATAAGTGGTCTATTAATGAATTAGTGACCATGTGTATTCAAAAAGGGGAAAGGTTGCTAATGGAGGAAAGTCAAATGGTGAGCTTCTCTACTCCTCTTAAGAATAAGAAGAATCAAGTTAATCAGAATGAAAAAATATCAGCTAAGTCAGTTATAAAGAAAGATTCCAAGTGTTTCTTTTGTAAAAGAAGGGACATATGAAGAAGGATTGCACAAAGCTTAAGGATGGGCTAGTGAAGAAATGTAATTATTTTGCTTTTGTTTATTATGAATCTAATATAACTAGTATTAACATAACACATGGTGGATTGATTCTAAAACTACAATCCATGTTTATAATACCATATAGGGTATGCCAAACCTAAGGAGACCAATGAAAATTGAACATTGCATCTATTTAGGAAGCAAGATGAGTTCTCATGTGGAGGCCATTGGGACATGCATTATGATTTCAAGCAATGGTTTTATGTTGTGTTTAGAAAAAGTATCTTGTGTTCCTAGTTCTGATAAAAACGTAATTCTTAATTTTTATTTTGCGATTTGGACCTTTGGATGTTTCTTTTAATAAAAGTATTGAGTTGATGATTATCGATCCTTTGACTAAAGGCATGCCATTAAAGAATTTTAAGGATCATTTAGTGTTAGAGATATCTTTGATATCTTTTAGTTATGATTTTATGTTAGGTAAATAACTCGTTCTCATGCTTTTAATAAAGTATAATTCTTTTCTAACTTTTTCCTACTTGTGAACACTAACATGTAGCGCAAATGGGATATGGTTCCATGTTGTGACAATTATTATTTTTACTTTGATAAAACTCTTATTCAATTTTTTCTCATTTGGTTATGCACATATTTGTTTATTTTGAGAAATTTTGTTTAACTCAGAATAAACATATGGCTTATTCATTATAATTAAGAGTTTGATAGGAGACTTGATATATTATGATACATGAGAGATAATACTCAATGGAGGACTTGTCACCATAATCCTTGTATTTAGTTTTTTGTATTGATTGATAATGGGATAAATGGATCAAGTGGGAGAATGTTAAAAATTTTCCAAATATGTGAGATGTGGGATAATATGAGATATTCACAAGGTCAATTATTTTCATAGATGTGGTCTATTTGTCCATCCATTCGATAATTGTTGCATAAATTTTGATACTATAATCTCATATAATTGGCAACAATTTATTATGAAAATTACTCTATGATAGAAAGAGCTCTATAGATTTCACATATGCTTTATGCTTTGGGTCATAAAATCTATTATCTTCTACATTATACTATACCATCAAAAGTTTAGATAGTGAAGGATTGAAACGAAAAAACACATTTAAGGATTCTTGTGATAGTGATAATGGCTGAAGGTTAATTCTCATTCTTTTTTCACATTAGTTTTACACCAACATCATCCTTAAATTATTATCCGTCCACCTCATATATTATACTAGTGTAAATACAAGTGCTATCGTGCGCCTGTGTGTACGTATTTTCAAAATACACATGATATTATATTAGTAATTGATGATGTTATAATGTTATTAAGTTAATGTACAAAATAAATTTATATGTATTATTAAAAACAAAGTGAAATGAGGAGAAAATAATTGTTGATGAAAAAAAAATAAGAGAAGATAGACAATTTTATAAAAACTATGTAAAAGTAATGATTAATTTATAAAAATTTAACGAATAATTATATTATAAAGGGTAAAATTAAAATTATAAAATGTGAACACAACAGAAAATCCTTTTTATAAATATACAAATGACAAATGATACAATTAAGAAAGAAGATAATAATAATAATAATAATAATAATAAACACAATC
>Ga0214542_1011769_pt1 | contig 11764 bp, 12 predicted proteins | sample CNSS1metaG_FD_160096 | JGI IMG/M metagenome (GOLD analysis project Ga0214542, IMG submission 160096) | Root nodule microbial communities from cowpea collected in UCLA plant growth center, Los Angeles, California, USA - CNSS1 | ecosystem: Host-associated > Plants > Roots > Nodule | place: USA...
AAAGCCGGATCAGAAGCCAAGTAAAGCCACATGATCCAAGGGATTTAATGAGGGCAATGGAGATCTCTAGGGATGTGGAGGAGTCTCTTAATGAATCATGGGCAGGAAGAACAAACACCTATCGGACCAATTGTTAGGTTTCTTAGAGCTAGAAACCCAAGCTACTCGGGTAGAACTCACTCACACCAACACAGAAAGAAACAGAAACAGACTTTTATTATTCTCTCAAAGAATGCGTCCAGGGAAAGACAACAATTCCCCCCTCACAGGATCTGTTATGACTCCTGTTTACACTTACAAAAACAAAACGAATACCCCCTTTTACAACACTACCCCCCTTCTTATTTATACTTTTCCTAAAACAAACTTTCATTCCCAAACAACCTACTAACAGACTAACTAACTAACTAACTCAGTTCTTATTTCTTCTCACATACACCTTTAATATTCTATCAAACTACAATATCTATAGATAAAGGGTGGTGACATCATCATATTGTGTAAAAGAATGTAATACCTGTAAATCTTGTATTCTTCTGACAAGTCTGAGTTCTTCAATAATATTTTTTAGAAAATCCTGATGTTGTTCTTTTGAGTGAAACCGCATGAAGACCTTGTAATGCTGACATATTTGAAGCTCTTCAGGCAAGAGAGATTTCTCAAAAGGATCAGGATAAAGTAACTCCCTTTCAAGTACAAAATGCTTTCTTCGCTTCCGCTCATTTAACCTATACAAAGTATCATATACTTATGCAGGGTTGTTTAAAAACTGCAGTTCAGTTAAACCAAATCAATGTTTTCAGCAATCATATTTTATTAATTCCATATTTAGCATATTACAATTAAAGTGTAACAAAATTATTCCTAAATCATTCGGATCTAATTATATTTGTTGAATCATAGGAATTTGATTATATCCTTGATCTAATTACATTAAGTGTTTTTATTCTATATGAAGAGCTTGTGCTCTCCATGACAATGGAGAGATAAACCCATTTTTGTTAAGGTTAGATGTAACCACTAAACTCTTGTGTAATTGCAAATGTTTTGAATATATATATATATATATATATATGATGTATTCATAGCAATAAAGATCATTCTATTATAACTTAATATTTTAGATGTGATAACTCAATCTATACTCTCATAGGCTTATACTACCTTAGGATTTTCGTCTCTTTTATTCTTAGATTAGTTTTTGCACATTTTAGGAAATTTAGGACCTAAATTTAAAATAGTGTAAAAGTTGAATTTTGATGCTGAAAATTGCATTCTAGCAGCTCTAACCTTTGCTGACTATATTGCTTATAACATTGTCCACAGATTTTCAATTGAGCTGAGGTTTGTTGTGTTGGATTCTAGACTCAAAGAGCTTTAATTCGAGTAATAGAACATAATTTTTGGAGCTCTGGTCTAGTTGCAGTTCACGTTGGAAGTTGGAGGCAGTTGGAAGGGACAAAGACAACTTAAGCTTTTCTTTGAAAGCTGGTGCAATTAGCAAAGTTGGTGCAATTAGTAAAATTGGGCTACACAAGGGATAACCCAAGGAGGCTGAGCTAGGGCAGTGCACTCATACCAAGTCAGCAGACAAAACAGAATCACAATCCTCAATTTGCAGTAGTAGCATACACTCGCACAAGAAGAAAAAAAAGCTCGTATCAGCACTTTTTGGTACTTATAAAGTCTGCTGTTTTTGTTGGAAGCACCGGTTGTATTGAGGGATAGAGGATAAAGAAAAGAGTTTTTCTAGGGAGTATTGTATTTTCAGAACGTTAGAACGGACAGTGTCGGTGCTGTGTTTTTCAAGAGCTCCATGGTGTTTCTCAAGGGCTATCAATGTACTTAAGTTGATTTTTTTGGTTAGATTGAAGTTTTTTAAGAAAACTCTCATATGTTAATGTTTTTCTTGGTTTAATATTGAATGTATGTTCATTTTAGCTCAATGTTTAACTTGTTACTCTAAGATTATGCAAATTGAAAATCTTCATTAATGTTCTCATTTATGTGATGTTTATTCTTCTAGTGGCTTGTGTTCCATTTCAGCTTGTTACTAATTCTGTCCATATGAAGTCGATGTTGCATCTTTTAGACCCGCTGTCCACTTTGTTTCTTAGATAACCAGAAGAGAAGAGAGAAGAAGAGAAATGAACATAATGATTTTATTGAGAATGAAAAAACTATTTTGTATCGTGTACTCTTAGAGTATTTATAGGTAAGTGGTTCTGTAACCACACCTTTACATCTGTCAACAAATCTAAACATATTACAGTATAAAACATATAGCTGTACAAAATATAGTGTTTTATTCTAATTCTCTAATAGTCCCCCTCAAACTTAAGTTGAAGATTTTTCAACAGAAAAATGCTTCACATTAAGTTTGGTGCGAAGAACAGCAAAGCGTGTAGAAGATAGGGCCTTCGTGAACACATCAGCCCACTGATCAAGAGCTGGAACATGAGAAACAATCAATTGTTGAGCTAGGATCTTCTCTCGGACGAAAAAAAACATCAATCTCCATGTGTTTAATTAGATTGTGAAAAACAGGATTGTTTGCTATAGCCACTACACTATGATTGTCACATAATAGTTGAGCTAGGATCTTCCGCCGTCGTTCGCCGCCGTCACCGTCACTAGAGCTCCAGTTTCGATCGACGACCACACAGTTGTTATCGTCTCAGCCAGGCGACTCATACGCTTTTGGTTTCATGGTAATCAGAGGTCCCACACGTTGCCCAACTGTTTATGCCGTCGTCCGCTACCGCCGTGAGTGGCAGCACGTGCGACATTGTTTCTGACGCCAATCACCATCGCTGCAGTCGCCTTATACTCGGCTTTCCAAATCTGGGCTTCGTGTTTCCATTGGCGCACTTTCAATTTTTAGGGTTTCTCTCTCCTTCATTGCGTCTTCCGCTGCTGCTTCATCCACTTCCGTCGCCTCCATGTTTGATTCATCCTTTTTTCCTCCAAATGTCAATGTGCACTTGCCCATTGATAAGTTAGATGGCAAGAATTATTCAACTTGGGCGTCCAACGTTAAATTTTGGCTTGAGAGTCAGGGGTATCTTGATCATCTTACCCTCAAAGTGACTGATGTTGATCCCACTGAGTTTCCTCGTTGGAAGAGAATTGATGCTCACTTATGCATGGTTCTCAAGAATATGATTCACGGTTCTTTGAAACCACTGTTTTGTGCCTACGACACAATTTATGAAGTCTAGGAACAGGCGAAATTAATGTACACCAATCACACTCAGCGTCTATATGGTGTTTGTCACAACCTGCTTAATGTTGTTGCTTTTCGTACTCAGGAACCTGTGGCAGATTATGTGAGTAAGGTGAGTGATCTTTTTCATGAATTTAATGAATATTACCTCTTGCCTCTACTCCTGTTGAAGAAATTGAGCAACGATCACGGTTCATGGTTGTGATATTACACGGATTTACTGAAAAATATTCCCATGTCCGTGATCAGATTTTGGTTCTACTATTTTACTCAATTTTACCTCTACTTGTTCCACCCTTTTGCATGTGCCTTGTTAACCTTCCGTTGTTCCACCTGTCCATGCCAATGATTCCTCTGTTTTGGTATCTCAACGTGATGATCGCCACCGCTCACGGAAGCCAGAAAAAGGCGTCACAAGTGTGACCATTGCGGCAAGTTCAGCCACAAAATCCATCAATGTTATGCCTTACATGATCCTCCTCCTTGACCTGCTGTTGTTGCTCACACTAATCCTCCGTCACAACCATCTACTACAGATCCTCCTTCATTTGTTTCCGCACACGACAAATATGCTATCATCAATGAATTTCTCAAATGGAGTGAGGATCGTAAGCTTTCTAGTTCCACGACTTCTGTTGCCCACACAGGTACATCTTTTGCTAGTCTGACTAAATCTTCGTCTGTTTGTTCTTGGGTGTTCGACTCAGGTGCCACTGATCACATTACTGGTAACAAATCTCTATTTTCCTCTTTGTCCTCTTCGGATAATTTACCCTCTGTTACAATGGCTAATGGGTCTCGTGTTTTAGCTCATGGTGTTGGGACTATCGATCTTTTTCCTTTTTTATCCATTGATAATGTTCTTTATGTCCTTGGGTCTCCTTTTAACTTATTATCTCTTGATTGTGTTATTTCCTTTACTCAATCTTCTGTTTGTTTACAGGATAGGGGTTCGAGAAAGATGATTGGCACTGGATGTGAGTCTCATGGTCTTTATCATCTCCGCCATTCTTCTTCTTCATGCTCAGTTAGGCCATCCTAGTCTTGCCAAGTTGCAACAACTTGTTCCTGGCTTGTCCAAATTGTCCAAGTTAGTGTGTGAGTCGTGTCAGTTAGGCAAGCATAGTCGTAGTTCCTTTTCTCGTAGTGTCGCACACAGTGCTTCGTCACCTTTTGCTTTAGTTCACTCTGACATTTGGGGACCTAGTTGTGTTGCATCTAGTCTAGGTTTTCAATACTTTGTTACTTCTATTGATGATTATTCACGGTGTACTTGGTTATTTTTAATGAAGAGTTGTTCTGAATTACTTCATATCTTTCAATTTTCTTTTAATGAAATTCAAACTCAATTTGGTGTTCCTATTCAAATTTTGCGAAGTGATAATGATCGTGAATATCATTCCAATTTTGTTAAACAATTTATGGCTTCGCGTGACATTTTGCATCAAACTTGTGCATATACACCTCAACAAAATGGGGTGGCTGAACGGAAAAATAGACATCTTATTGAAATCGCTCGCACTCTTTTAATTCATGGTGAGGTTCCTCAGTCTTTTTGGGGAGATGCTATTCTTACTATCTGTTATCTTATTAATAGCATACCTTCTTCAGTTTTAAATAATAAAATATCTCGTTCCACTTAATTTCCTCATGAACCTCTTCATCCCTTATCTCTCAAGGTTTTTGGGTCTACATGTTTTGTGCACAATTTTAATCCTGTGCTTGATAAATTGTCTCCTCGATCACACAAATGTCTTTTTTTAAGGTTTACGCGATCCATAAAAGGATACAAGTGTTTTTCTCCTTCTCTAACCGCTATATTGTTTGAGCAGATGTCACCTTCAATGAGTCTTTTACTGAAAAAGTTCTTCTCATTCCATTGAGTCTCCATCTAATAACGTCAATTTTCATAGTCCTATCAATATTTCTATGATCTGTGATCTTCCAAGTGTGCCTTGTACACTGTCGATTTCTGCTGCACCACTTCTTCAAGTTTATAGTCGCTGTCATCGCCCTCAACAACCAACGAGTGACTTGCCACAAGTGCCAACTACTGTGTCTCCTCCGGATTCGACAACGGAGTCTCCCCTTCCACCGAGCAACCTTCCAATTGCCCTCAGAAAAGGTATTCATTCTACACGTAATCCCTCTCCTCATTATATTGCTTTAAGTTACCATAGATTGTCTTCACCTTTTTATTCCTGTCTTTCGTTTATTTCTTCTATGACCATTCAAAAATTTGTTTGTGATGCCTTAGCCCATCCTGGTTGGCGTCAGGCCATGCTCGATGAACTGAGTGCTCTTCATAATAGTGGAACTTGGGAACTTGTCCCATTACTGTTTGGGAAATTTGATGTTGGTTATAGGTGGGTTTTTGCTATTAAATTTGATTATCTCAAAGCACGTCTTGTGGCCAAAGGTTACATCCAAATATTTGGGTTGGATTATGGTGATACTTTTTTTCTAGTGTCGAAGATGGCTTTTGTTTGTTTACTTATTGTCATGACGGCTCTTCAAAAGTGGCCTCTTTATCAACTAGATGTTAAAAACGCATTCCTTAATGGCGATTTGCAAAAAGAGATTTATATGGAGCAACCTCTTGGATTTGTTGCTCAGGGGGAGTCTTCTAGGTTGGTATGTCGTCTTCGCAAATCTTTATATGGCCTAAAAGAGTGTCCAAGGGCTTGTGTTGGAAAATTTAGCAATGTTGTTCAACAATTTGATATGATTAGGTGTGAGGTAGATTATTCAGTTTTTTATCTTCACTCAACTGTTGGATGTGTCTACTTAATCGTGTATGTTGATGACATCATTCTTACCGGTAATGATAACCATGGCATCTCTCAAATGAAACATCTTTGTGATTATTTTCAGACCAACGATCTTGGAAAACTTAGATATTTCTTGGGTATTGAGGTGACTTAATCCAACAAAGATGGTATTGTTATTTCTCAAAGGAAGTATGCACTGGATATTTTGGAAGCAACTGGGTTGATGAATTCAAAATCTGTTGACATACCCATGAATCGCAATACTAAACTTCTACCAAATCAAGGGAAGCCTATGTCAGATCCCGGACAATATAGAAGATTAGTTGGAAAATTGAATTATCTTACAGTTACTACTCCTGACATTTCCTTTGCAGTCAGTGTGGTAAGCCAATTTCGTAATTCTTCGTGCGAAGATCATTGAAATCCAGTCATTCGTATACTGAAGTACATTAAAGAATCTCCTGGAAAAGGGTTGTTATATGGTTCCAATAATCATACAAGAGTTGTTTGTTATTCAGATGCTGATTGGGCAGGATCTCCTTCTGATAGAAGGTCTACATTCGGATATCGTGTCTCCATTGGAGGTAACTTGATCTATTGGGAAAGCAAGAAATAAAGTGTTGTGGCAAGGTCTAATGCAGAAGCAGAATATAGAGCCATGGCTTCAGCCACTTGTGAACTTGTTTGGCTTAAGGAGTTGCTCAAAATGGTAATCAAATTACACTCATATGTGACAATCAAATTGCTCTTCATATTAGTTCAAATCTTGTCTTTCATGAGAGGACTAAACACATTGAGATTTACTGTCATTTCATTCAAGAAAAGATTATGTCTGGAGACATCAAGACTGAATTTGTTAACTCAAGTTATCAGTTAGCAGATATTTTTACTAAGTCTTTACAAGAACCGAGAATTGATTATATTTGTAACAAACTTAGTACATACGATTTGTATGCACCAGCTTGAGGGGAGTGTTAAGATATCATTAATATCTTATTTTCTATTTCTATTGTGATTCTTCTTCATATGTATTTTGGGCTTAGCCCATATTTTCTTTATTATAAATACAGCCCCTATGTGTATTTTTTACACAAGAGAGATTAATCTCAAACCCTATTTTCTCTATATTATATAAGGACAATGTCTTCCTTCTATCCGTCTGTTCCTTTTCCTTCTAGTCTTCTTAGTCGGGTGTATGGATGTGTTGCATTTGTCCATATTCATAGTCCTACATCCTAGAGTTTTTAAATATGTTAAATATAGTGAAAAACTATGTATGGGATTATCATGTTAAGAAACGGACTTTAAGTCTAATTTAATCTCATAAAATCAACTTTTAAGGTGAGCTTTGCATCTCTTATATATTGTAAATTAGCTTTATCTCTAGTCAATTTGTGACTTCCAACACACCTCTCACACACTGATGCATATACATCTTAGAATGTAGGACTAAACATTAATAGGTGATCTAATAGCGGCCCGATAATGGGAACAATTGACCCAACAAACATCAAACTTTTCTACAATAGTGAAAACTAGGTACATGGTTGATTCTTCTTGTGTAGCAAAAACACATAGGGTAATATATTTATAATAATGAAAATATGGACTAAGCCCATGTAGACATAATATTGTAACTAACATAAGATATTGTAACTAACAATATCTAACATCTTGAAAATAGAACTTGTTAATTATTATCTTTGCAATCATTTTTGCTAAAAATAAATCAATGCACATTCAGGAAATTTCCTAAGTGAGATGAGATTTCATTCATATTCCTAAAAACGAATAACTAAGCAAGAAATAGATAAAGTAGAAACCAATGAAGATGCAATATTCAACTCATGATTAGGTAATCTTGAGGTAAAGATTAGACACTATTTTGGATGCTAAACAATCTTCAAATTTGCACAAATAGAATTATGTCACGATCCTCTTTATAAACAAATAGTTTTATTCTAATAGAAAAGAAAGTAAAATATAGGAATAATTTAATAATTACATAGAATTGACAATTAGAATTTCTTCCAAGAGAATTTCAAAGACAATGGGACAGTTTAAGAATAATTTAATAAAACCTACATGGTTTTGCTTTATACAAAAAGGTGAGAAGTTTTCTTTCTTTGGAAAAAAAAAAAAACAGTAGGTACTCGGACGTACCTTTTCGAATAGATATGGAGCACGTGAAGTTTCATTTGATGTTCAGCTTCGGTATCAGTGTTCTTAAATTCCATATCAGCCAACACTTGCTCAGCATCATTGTCGTATTCAACATCAAATTCCTCTCTCTTAAAACTGTATCCACTCAACTCTGTGATAGAAAGCCTGTCTTCCCCTGATAATTTAGGTTTCTTCTCTCCAATGCTCCGAGACTCTCCTAAATAAAATACTTTCCACATATTAATGAAAAATTATATTTCTTAATTTCCCATCTGAGCAAGAAGCTGACAACACAAACTATTTCTTTGAAACTATGAAACATTTACATATCATATGTCATAAGTACTTGAAGTATGTAGGTTAAGATGTATTCATGGATTACTATTAGTTGGCTTCGTATTGAAAATGCCTATGTCAAAAAGAACATTGGTGAGAGATTAGATCCAAACAGAATTTGGTTAATACAATATCTGTCACAAACAATTAATTGAGTAACACCAGTAATACGTTATACACAGAATACATAGTCACATGCATATCATTTGTTATGCATTAAATAGTTCTCAATTTACTAGTGATAAAATTGTGATTGTTATTGTATTTTTTGTCATATCATAATTGAATTTGGTATATGTTTGAAATACGGGTGTGTATTGCACATTTACTCTACATGGATTTATTGGAAATAAACATAGATTTGTTTGTAAGAAATCCCAAAATTTAAGGGACTGGGATTAAGAGTTTATTTGGTAGATTTGCTCCAAGATTTAGAGTCTTTATGTTTGGAGATTTATTTCCTTTATTTCAGGAGGATTTCGTTTTTCCTTTGAAAACCAATGTATTGTTTACGTTTTAGACCACGAAAAGTAATTCCATAATTATTGCTTACTGCCTACACAATTTTTCACAAGGAGTGTTAAAAGCGTGATTGTTCTTGTATTGTACAGCTTTCATATACCTAGCCTTAGGGTTAAGCGTTCTAGGATCTAACTTTCCTTTTTGTTGTACTCTTTTATTTTCAACACACAGACAACATACATATATATAAATACAATATACATCAACTGAACAAAACTACTCACTGATTTTTTTATCATATCTAAATTCAAGTACTAGCAATGCAAATTGTATCATTCAATGTGGTTGTCTACGCATGTAACCGGGTGTCAATTATCAAGGTATTTAATCCTCCAAGTCTATACAATAGATAGACCAAGTGGTTAATTAAAGGAGTGAGATGAGCCGCAAGACACTAGAACATACTAGAGATAATCTATTGATGCAACACTAACAAACTCTTCGTAGACAAACCCATACACCTACCTAACCAAACCCCATATTTCGTTGGAGATCCCATATCAACTAGGAATAAAGTCAGATTATAATATATAAGTGAGGACAAATTTCATCTTACAATCCGATTTTGAAGAGTTGAGTTACACATAATCCCACTTACTAAAATGGAAACAGAGTCATTCAAAACTTATGGTAGTCAAATTCTTCAGGGCTGTTATGCAACCATATTGGCCTTGTTAGAATATAATTAGCGGTTATAAATTTCTAGGAAATCAACCGTTAAATAATCTCGTAAATTAAAGTGATTGATTCCATATTATTATGAGCCTTTATTTGATTCTATTCAATAGTATAAATACATATTGTATGGTTTGCATTATTGGCCTTTTTTTTTTTCAGGTCAACAGTACCCGCAGCCACTGTGTGCCCCTTTGCTCTTTCACCGAGCTCTTTTTCCTCTGGTGCCCTGCTGCTGCGATTAAGAACGTCTTCCTTCGGCAACCACCACGCTTTGTTCTTTGTTCCGATCTGCCACTACACGTGCGGCCTCTTCTCGACGTGTCCGTCTCATGTGCATGTCTCTGCTTGTTTTTTCTTCTCACTGTTATGGCACAACCCACTTGCCGGCACACCCTCTACCTTCTTCCACACACCCAGGTGGCCCGTTTTTAGCCCATTTCAGGTACTTTTCTCATGGCTTTTGAAAGCTCACAATCAAGTACCCCATCTACAGTTACTTTTACCAATGTTCCGATGATTCCATGTGAAAAAATTGATCAGGACGAGCAACTATGGCTCTTGGGCTACTGCTGTCCACCTATGGTTTCAAGGTCAAGGTCGTGCCGACCACTTGACCAAACAGGCAAAAGACATTCCAAGTAATTATTGTTAGATTTTCTTTGATATTATTAAGATATTGATAACCACAATATCAAACAATATCTTCTATTTAATCTTTTTATTTTCAGTTACTCTTTTTACTTGTACCTCTCTCTATTATAAATAGATTATCCTATGTGTGGTTTATACACAAGGGAGATTAATCTCAATCCCTAATTTCTTTATTCTCAACATGGTATCTAGAGCTTAAGGTTTTTTTTTTTTTTTTGCTACTGCTGCCTCTGCCTCTGCCGCCACCGCCGCTGCTGCCACCAGAGCCGTCGGCGCCACTGTCGATGCCGCCCGTCGGAGACGTCACCGGAGATGCTGCCAGAGCCGCCGTCGGAGCCGCCACCACCGTCACCGTCGAGTCGTCATCGTCGGAGTGTTAGTTCCGACCGGCGACCATAAAGTTCTAATCGTCCCTCACGCGCCATTCGAAGTCGCGTCTCTTCCAGTTCCTCCATGGCGTCTTCCGCTGCCTCTTTCAGTTCTGAAATCTCTTCTGTTTCATCCGATATACTTGTTATGTTCAACAAATTTCTCAAATGGTATAAGGATCAACAGTTTTCTAGTTCCACTACATCTGTTGCTCACACAGGTACATCTTTTGTTGGTCTGACTCAATCTTCTTCTCCTGGTCCTTGGGTTTTTGATTTAGGAGCCACTGATCATATTACTGGTAACAAATCTTTATTCTCTTCTTTATCCTCTACTAATCCTTTACCTTCTGTTACACTGGATGATGGTTCTAAAGTCTCATCTCATGGTGTTGGCACTGTTAAACTTTTTCCTTCTTTAACCATTGATAATGTTCTTTATGTCCCTAGGTCTCCTTTTAACCTCTTGTCCATCAGTCGCCTAACTCGTTCTTTTGATTGTGTTGTTTCTTTTACCAACAATTCTGTCTGTTTACAGGACCGGAGTTCGAAACAGGTGATTGGTACAGGATATGAGTCTCATGGTCTTTATCATCTCCGTCCCTCTACACACGTTGGTGCAGTTATGGAGTCTCCCTCTCTTATTCATGCTCAATTAGGTCATCCAAGCCTTGCCAAGTTACAACAGCTTGTCCCTGCCTTGTCCAAGTTGTCTTGTTTGGATTGTGAGTCGTGTCAATTAGGCAAGCATACTCGTACTTCTTTTCCTCGTAGTGTCACATGTGATGCTTCGTCCCCTTTTGCCTTGGTTCACTCTGACATTTGGGGTCCTAGCCGTGATACTTTAGGTTTTCAATACTTTGTTACTTTCATTGATGATTATTCCAGATGCACTTGGTTATTTTTAATGAAACATCGTTCAGAATTATTTCATATCTTTCAATCTTTTTTTAATGAAATTAAAACTCAGTTCGGTGTTTCTATTAGAGTTTTGCGTAGTGATAATGGTCGTGAATATCTTTCTCATTCTTTCAAACAATTTATGGCTT
>Ga0214542_1011771_pt1 | contig 11762 bp, 10 predicted proteins | sample CNSS1metaG_FD_160096 | JGI IMG/M metagenome (GOLD analysis project Ga0214542, IMG submission 160096) | Root nodule microbial communities from cowpea collected in UCLA plant growth center, Los Angeles, California, USA - CNSS1 | ecosystem: Host-associated > Plants > Roots > Nodule | place: USA...
GAGAGATGGGAAGGAAGATGGAAATTCCTCGATTTTTGAGACATATATGTTATGCAATGATTTGAGGGTAATATCAAGATTACAATTATATCTGCAATTTATTTTTCAGCTTAATTATGAAAATGATTGAAAAAAATATTTTGTTGTGAAAAATTTTGTTGTGAAAAAGAAAATTGCAAGAAATTGCTACCAATTTTAGTGTAAAATATTTTGTATAAAACACTTTTCGCAACAAAAATTGAAAAAAATACTTGCGAATTATATAAAAGTGTAGGAAATAATTATCTACAAAGAAATTATCTGTCAATTTAGATTCTTATAAAAAATGGCAGAAAAAAATATTTTTTTGCAATTTCTTTTAAAAAATTTGCAAAAACAAATCTCATATAATACGAAAATTTATGGTAGTTAAGATGAAATAGGTAATTATTGCCAAAATAAAATGTAGACATATTATGAATAAAAGATCTACGAAACAATAATAATAACAATAATAATAATAATAATAATAATAATAATAGAATAATAGTAATATTAATAATAAAAATAATTACAATATTGAATAGTAGGATGTGTAGATTGTGTATTATGGATCCTGTAAAAAAAATATAACAATAAAATTAATAATAATAATAATAATACCAATAGTAGAATGATGTTGATATTAAGTGGATTATGAATGTCCCACAAAATAATAATAATAATAATAATAATAAATATTTATTAATCCTAATCATATTAATACTAATAATATTAATTACGTGTAATAAAACAATATTTTTGTATAATTAAAATTTATAATTAAACTTTTAAGTTGTATATTATATTAAAATGAAATGTGTATACATGGATAGTTGCTAAAATAAAATTTAAGTATATTATGCATTATGGATCCCGTAAAATAAAAAACGAAGTTAATGTTAAAATTTGTTAACAAAAACATGGTTATAATAAAACTTAAACCAATATTTAAAATGAATTGACAATACGAAATCACAAAAATAAAATTTAGAAAGTTATAATAAGATGAAATACGTATGCACCTATTATTGCCAAAATAAAATGTAGACATATTATGGATAAGAGATCTTGTACGAAACAATAATAATAATAGAATAACAATAATATTAATAATAAAAACAATAGTAATAATAATAATACTTTTATACATGTGTGTATTTATAAGAATCATTATAATTCTATTTATAAGAATAAATCAACGTTGAATTCTGTATATGGTTGCTTATCAATACTTTTATACAAGCGTGTAGCTTAATTATTGCAAACATGTTTGAGATTTAACTTTAACTTTAAAAAAAGATAAGTAATAAGAAACAAATGAAAAACATTTAAATACTACTTCAAAATTAGAAATCAGTCCCAAAATATAATTGAAAAGAAAATGTAAAAAAACATTAATAAAAACTATTAAAGTTCAAGCAAGCACTTGTTTATCATGAAACAAACTTTGATCAAAGTGCACACACCTGCAAGGCACAAAACATAAATGTAAGTAGAAGTTATTATACATGAAAGGCAAATTTGGTCAACCAATATAAGAAATAATGGAAGCAAAAAATATCGTGACCCTTTCAACCCTTGTCAGTTGAGTCACATACTCTCATGTCTTCTTAATTGTTTCAACATGTACAAAGGAAAAGGAAAGAGACATGTTTTATTAAACACATAAAGCACATTATTAATCCAAGCAAGATATAGTCTTAAATTAAATAAAATCAAGATCAATGTTCACTCCACAGATAAACATGTAATGGTTTTCTTCTGTTATTAGCCTCAGGTAGATGTCTTCCTTATTTTTTTTTATCCAGGATACAACAAAGAAAATAGTTGAGCCATACCAAAGGTACATCATGATAATGTATGCCTTAGCTTGAAGCCTATAACGCATGCTCAACGACAGTTAAAAATAAATTCTAATAAAATGTTAAAGAAATCTTATCTTGAAGAGATCAAAACATGAAGGTAAACCAATTTTTTTTTTTAAACAGAAACATTTTAACATTGATGTTTAATATTGGGCAGAAGAATTGTATTCCCTGAAATTTCACCAAGAATAGTTAAACCCTATAACAAATCACAAGATAAATCTGCTAGGGTTTTAAAAGAATTATCAATGAATAAATGTTCTGCAAAACATTTTTAGTGTTTGAAACTAAGGCACCTAGCTAATTAAATTTCTCATATACACTAATTGTAAAGGGATGTTTACACATTTACAAAACTATAGGCAAAATAAACTAATTGTTCATACATTAAATATCACTGGCAAGGTGAGAAGAAAACCCCAAACTTCCATGTATTAAGTTGATAATCACCCACCAGATTATATTTTGAATAGTAATCCCGTATAAATTTAAGGCATTTAATGGAACAACTGCACATGAAACCTTTTCATACCTACGTGAACCTCAAAGTTCCCCATGAAGATAGATATTGTCCTCAAGAAAAATAAGGAAAAAACTGTAGGAAGGATTATGTTGGCAGATTTCCTTTTTTTTTTTTACCGCAGATGAAAACACCAATATAGAAAATTGGGTTTCCTTGGTGTTTATTGCCAATAGTATCATTTTTGTACTTTGGATACAATGACAAACTTTAATGATACTCAACATCCAACATTAGAAGAATTTCATAGAAAAAAAGTGAAGAATAAAACAATTTGAAATGTTTGAGTTATCCATTAATACATACAACATAATGACATTTCTACATCAACTTATATTATATTGAAAGAGTAAAAACCAATTTGATTTAAACTTACCTCACCCATCTCAGGCTTTCCCAGGCTTTGATTTAATTCTACTAACCATTTGACCAAGCATAGCATCAAATTTAGGATCTTTTTCTTCTAGGATGTTGTCCATATTAACTCTAAAAGGATCTTCTTAAGCCTAATAACAATGAAATCAACCACAATGAAATAACACGTTAGCATTATAGAACTTCAAAAGACCATCAAAATTATAAGATATATCTATGTATGCAACATTTCAAAAAGAATGAAGCAACATGCAGTTAATGAATCCAATGAAAATTATGTTACCGACACAAACTTCAAACGAACACCGATGTAACCATAAACAACACCTGCATACATCATTAGTACATACAAAAAAATTGAAACAAAATCACAAACCCTAAATATCACCTTTTTGGGGAAAGGTACCAATAGTATTGGATCTTTTTCAACAAAGTCCAATATAAAAAAGATAAAGAAAAAAATCACAATAATATAGAAGTAGAATCCACAAAGTTCTACATGAATATAAATTCATAACACATACAAACCAAAATGAACGACAAAAGGTATTTGCAAACATGATAGTTGTTTACGAAAACCCAAACAATTTTATCATTTTGTGCCTTAAAACCACAAGGTATTTGCACAATTTTATATAAATAGCTAAAGTCATATCAATGGAGGAAAGAGCTTTTTTGTTGTGCTGTGTGGAACAGCAAAGGCACCATGTATTCTCATGTTACTGGCAGTCAAAAGTTTGGCATAAGAACTCAGTGGGGGTGTTTGTTAGGCTTTTGTAGCAATATATGAATATACATCTTCTGATAGAAAACTACCATATTTCTGTCATTAAAAGGTAAACTTTCAGTTAGGATTGTTACTATTAAAATAAGAGATAAAAATAGTATACATATAAGTAATATGAAAGACAACTGCAGTGAAATACATATATGTAATATCATTTCAAATACAAGTGCAATATACTTGCATTAAGTAATAAGCATGTAATATTGGTTTCCGAAATGCAAAAATCTTACCCTATTTTGTAGGCTTCCTTGCTACTTAGAGACCCCTAGAAAAAAAAAGTTAAATGGTAAATAAACATAAATAATCAAGAAACATAACCAAATACACAAATATTATGAATATAATAACAGAAGAACAAACTACAACAAAAATAATTGAAAAATACACTTAAAGATAGTTAGAAAAAACAATTTAAACAAAAAACACTTAAACAACCTAGAAAAATATTACACTTAAAGACATATTTTTTAATGAATAACCAATTGATTCGTACACTAAGAAAACAATTTCTCAATCAAAAATATTTTAAAGATATATGGTTTTTGCCACAACTTAAAACAGAATCCCAAAAAATCCCAAAACATCACAAACAGAATCCGACAAATAATGACACAATAGCAAACATTATAAAAAAACGATTTAACTTGTTTTGGGTAATCAATATTCAACTCCTATCATAAGAACCAAAATACAAAAGAAAAAAGCTTTATCAAGCATATAACCACAAAGCACAAATTATCAAAAGGTTAAAAAAAAAATATGTTAAGGAACCTTAACAAACCCTAAACTATGAAAAACATATCAAAAGATCACAAACCAAAAAATAGAAAAACACCAATTGTAACAACCAAAATACCAAAAACTAATATTTATTTAGCATTTCAACCATAAATCACAACTAATCCAGAGATCATAATAAAAAAACCATGGTAGTAGTTCAAGTAAATGGGGTTAAAAGAACATCTAACCTTATAACCTCAACTTGTCAACTACAATTCTGCGAATGCTTCAATGGTGAATGTCTGAACTTATTTTCGCAGCTTGTGATTTGTAAACCCTTCAAAACTGTAAGTATATACCACATACCAACTAAAATTGACAATAAAAATTAAAAGCATAAGATATATTAAGAAAATAAAACCTCAAATGCTAAAAAAATACCTTTTTCGGTAACACTACCATTGTATTATTCTTGGATGAATAAAGCCCTGCACCGAAAACGTAACAAAAATACTTACAAACACAACACAACATACGTAAAATAGGAGTAGAAGAAGAATGTACAATAATAGATTAAAACCCTAAAAAATATACCAACAAAACCACAAACCCTAAGACGGTAAACATCAAATAAAACCATAATCGAAAATGTAAACACCAAGTAAAACTATAATCGAAAATGTAGACACCAAGTAAAACCACAATCGAAAAACCATAATAAAAAAGCAAATAATCAAAAAACCATGATAGTGTTGGAAGAAATGGGGTAAAGAAACATCTAACCGTTTTGTGACCTCTAAATCTTTCAATGGAAACCTCGTAAGTTTTAGGAAGTACAGATTGTTGTTCATCAAGTTTTTCATCTAGGTTCTGGTAGAGAAGAAAGAAAAAGGGATATATAGAGCCACGAAACAGAGAGAAGAAATAATGGGGAAAAGAGCGAGAATGAACCATTTGCATTTGAAACTCTTTTCTCATACATTTGAATTGAGAGCCCAATTACGTCTATCAACTGTAGTCTCTGCTTTTGCGTCATATCACAAAATTCTGGAAAAGACAAAATTGCCATTAAAGATGCACTTCTTCAAAACTAAAGCAGGGGTACATTAGTAAAGCAGCAATGCCACCAATACAATGACAAAAAGACCATGACTGAGTACAACTGTTCAAATAAGATAATGGATATAAACGGAACAATAAAAATGGAAATGACTTAAAACCCATCTATTTGGACAGTTGTCAAAAAATTAAGTATGGGTATTTGGGTAATATCCCTACCAGTTTGGGTTCTTATATTTATAGTAGATTATTTTTTTTAATAAAATATTTTATTTTCATTTATACATATTCATATTTTTTCTACAACAAATCAAACTTATACAATGATAATTTTTAATCATTTTTTTAAATAAAGGACACTCTAGTAATCTTGTTTTTCCTTGATTTAAATACAGTTTTTAATTTATCACATCCATCAAATCACTTACAACTTTAAAAAACTTTAATCCAAATCCACCCTTTTTCACCTTTAAATCACAAAAGTGAACAACACAAACTTCATACACTAATTCACTTGAATTCATCATCTCCATGTCTGTCCAATCAACCTTGATGGAGAGAGAGAAAGGAAAATGGAAATTCCTCTATTTTTCAATCATCTCTGTTATGCAATGGTTTGAGGGTGATATAAATTTTACAATTATGTCCGCAATTTATTTTTTAGCTTAATTATGAAAATGATGAAAAAATATGGCTTTTGAAATTATATTTACAAAAATAATTAATAACGAAAATTTGAAAATTCTTATAAAATAAGGTTTAAAAAGTAATTATTAATTATATATTTTTTTATTACATTATTTTATAAATATTTTTTAATGAAATATGTTATTTTCATTTATACATATTAGTATTTTTTCTACAACAAATCATACTTATATAATGATAATTTTTAATTATATTTAAAATAAAGGACAATTTGGTAATCTTGTTTTTTCTTGATTTAAATATAATTTTTAATCTATCACATCCATCAAATCACTCACAAACTTCAATAAAATTTACTCTAAATATACACACTTTAATCCCCTTTGTTCCTGCAGAAGGGACAAATAAGATCAGGTAGGCACAAGTACCACCTTACCCATATCCGCTATCTCCTCCATTGGCTTATCCCCTTTTTGTATATATCGGCTTGGACCTAGGAGGGGTTACTTGCAGAAGGGACTCCGAAGCTTAAGTCAGCCAAAGCTCTCAAAAGTCAAATCAGGTGATTAATGGAGTAATGAATGCATACCTTTAATTTGTGGGGTCCATGTGTATTTATAGATTATTAATGTCTGACCATTTCATGGGTCGGACCTTGGCTTGGGCCATAGATGGGTCTAGGCCTTAGCCTAGGCCCTTAGTTTGATTTTTATGGGCTTGCTGAATCTTGGGAGTGCCTTGGTTCCATTAAGCGTACCGAGGTGGTCGACATAGGCCGATTACCTCCTTAGCGGCTCGTGCCGCTATCGCTTGATGCATGGTCTTGGGTTGGTACTTAGTGTCCTAAGGTACCGGTTTAGGCCTGTTAGGATTAGGTCAGCCTGGGACGATTTCCTGAATAACTTCGCGTGTAGGTATGGTGGACGTTTGTTATTGTTATTTGGTCGAATTGGCTAGGTGTGGTACACCAGTCTCCCAGCCTTTACCGATACAGGTATGTCAGTGAAAGATGATATGTGTAGATATGCCAACGAGGCCGGTTAGGTGTGGTACATCAGTCTCTCAGACTTTAAGTGTGATGAACAATGTTAAGGCTGGAGATAGGAAAAAGTAGGTAGTAAGTGAAGGGGTGTCAAAGGTCAAATCAAAGAGGGGTTTTTGCGCCGTCGTTTCTGATACTCATGGCTTTTGAGATAATTGTGTCGATTGGTATGGATTGTGATTTTGGCGGGAAGAGGTTTTATCGTTTGGGATTCACACCTATAAATGTGGATTTTACGATAGGTGCATGCTTGTTGGTTTATTTGCGAAAATTTCACAATCAGAGATCTTTTGTGTGTTATACTTGTCCGACTAGTTCCTAGTTCCTGCCGTCAGCTTTTCACAAAAAAAGTATGTCTAGTAGTGATAGTGTGTCGTTGTCTTCGTCCAATAGTGAGAGTATGGAGTCCAGGAGGAGTATAGGTAGACTTGGCTATCTTTGGTGAGTCGCCCTAGCATCAGCAGATTGGACCCGTTCTCTTAGTCTTTCAAGCATTTCAAGGACGGATACTTTAAAGTTGTGGTGAAAGAGGAGGGCAGGTCCCATTTCCTAAATGTAGATCGGAGCACAAAGTTCTCGCTTAGCTAGACGGGAAGCCCTTCTCGATATAAGGACATGGGCACTGATGAGTTGTCGGCGGTGGATAAGGAGGTGGTGAAGGTCTTGATGAAGTTTTCTAATAAGTTGCCCACTAAGGGTCTAGTTAGAGTTTATAATTCGATTCACCCGATTATTGATATTGAAGGTATCTGTTTATTACTTAAACTGTATTAATGCTTCTATGTTGACTTAACCAGGTCTTGATGCGTTGTTGTAGGGCACATAGCTTAATCTGGAGAGAAAAACTTGGCACTTTTCCAAGCGTTGAGAAATGAGATGGCCGCGAAGGCCAAAACAACCGGGAACACTGATGTTCCCAACTTGCAGGAGTCGCTGGTTGAGGTGCACGTGCACGGCAACACTAAGAGAAAGGCCGAGTTGCCGGCTAGACCCGACAAGGGTAAAGATGTAAAGAAGGCCAGGGCGGCATTGCTTGGGGCGGGGTCATCCAGTGGGACAAAAGGGCCAGAGTCTGGTTTGATTGAGTTGCCAGAAACGTCTGTTAGGAAAGATATTGCTATCAATCTTCCAGAGACAATCATCAACTCTATCGACGGTATGGAGACGGATCATCTTGTAAGGACCATGGTTGAATTTGGAAGCAAAGCATTGATACTAAGTCGCCGGGTTGGGTCTTTGTACCGACGAGAAGTGAAAGAGGGAGGTAGGGAAAAGGTGGAGGAATTGCATGGAAAAGTTGATAAGTTTGAGGAAGAGAGGGCCACTTGGAAGAAGGAGAGGGAAAGTTGGGAGGAGGAGAGGAAAAGGTTGGGAACTTGGAAAGTTTGTTGCTTGGATTCGGAGGGAAAACTTAATAAGAGGATATCGGATCTGGAGGCGGACTATGACGAGCTAAATGAGAAGTATGATGGTGTTGAAGGGGAGCTTGATGACTTGAAGGGTTGCATCATCCAAGAGCATATTAACGGTTTCCAGAAGGGTTTGCGGCAGGCAACCTTCTTTCACCAGGATGTTGATGCAGCTGATTCAAGATTTGATGTTAATAAGGATGTGGTTGATGGGCAGCTTATCAATGAGAACGAGAGTAGTCCAGATGGAGAGGCAGAGAAGGGAGCGATTGAGGAAGAGAAGGAGATGGAGGTTGCCGTGGAGGGGGGAAACGACACAGAAGAATAGGAATTTTATCTTTTATGATTCGAAATCGTTATTGAGCCTATCTTTGTAATAATTGGTACATTATATCTGTGGCACTTCGTACATTTCTTTGCTTTTATTTTAATATGATTAACACTTTAAGTATGCTATCTTATTTGTCGGATGTCAATAGTATTGATGTTATGTTTGGCGAATTTAGTTGTTTGTTAAGGCTGTTCGACCCAGGCCGCTTACTTGTGGTAAGGGAGGGGAACTTAAACGAGTTAACCAACAAGTTAAGGGTTTTCGACCCAGGTCGCTTACTTGTGGTAAGGGTGGGGAACTTAAAAAAAATTAACCAAGATGATAAGGGTATTCGACCAAGGCCACTTACTTGTGGTAAGGGTGGGGAACTTAAACGAATTAACCATTAAGTTAAGGGTATTCGACCTAGGCCGCTTACTTGTGGTAAGGGTGGGGAACTTAAACGAATTAACCAACGAGTTAAGGGTGTTCGACCCAGGCCGCTTACTTGTGGTAAGGGTGGGGAACTTAAACGAATTAACCAACAAGTTAAGGGTGTTCGACCCCAGGCCGCTTACTTGTGGTAAATGTGGGGAACTTAAACGAATTAACCAACAAGTTAAGGGTGTTTGACCCAGGCCGCTTACTTGTGGTAAGGGTGGGGAACTTAAATGAATTAACCAACAAGTTAAGAGTGTTCGACCCAAGCCGCTTACTTGTGGTAAGGGTGGGGAACTTAAACGAATTAACCAACAAGTTAAGGGTGTTCGACCCAGGCCGCTTACTTGTGGTAAGGGTGGGGAACTTAAACGAATATGAGAAATGAAGTAAAGAATGGTCGTAAAGTTGGGAACCCTTTGTATTATTCATTGATTCTGGGGTGCCTCGTTAAAACCTCCCCGGCCAAAACCCTCCTAAGGGAAAAAAGAGCAGGTGAGAAAAAAGAGTACACCCAGGGTTACAAGTGTTTTGGTGCGATACAATAAATGTTTTTAACTAAAGTAGAACTTGAGATGAGACACATTCCATGTATTGGGTATTTCTTCCCCAGATAAATGCTCCAGGCGATATGCTCCTCCTCCAGCGTCTTCATGTATTCGGTATGGGCCGTCCCAATTGGCGGAGAACTTGCCATCCTTCTTTCTTGCACTGTTGGCTATTCTCCACACTAAGTCTCCTCTTATGAACGATCATGGGCATAGGTTGGCGTTATACTTTCTAGCAGCTCTTTATTTGGTGACTAAGTTGCGTCTCTGAGCTTTTTCTCTAAGCTCGGGTAGGACGTCGAGGTGAGCGGCCATGTTTTGATGATTGTGGGTTGGGTCATATAGTTCTCGGTGCAGGGATGGTTTGCCAATTTCGACGGGTATCATGTCGTCTGCACCGTATACTAGGCTGAATGGGGACTCGTTTGTTGTTGACTGAGGGGTGCACCTATAAGCCCATAGTACTTCTACCAGTTCTTCAGGCCATCGTCTTTTGGCGCTGTCTAACCGCTTGCATAGTTCTACTAGGATAACTTTGTTGGCCGCCTCTATCTCTCTATTGGTTTGTGGGTGTTCCACAGAACTGGTTATGTGTTTGATGCCCAGACCAGTGTAGAATTTGGCTAGTTCCTTATCTATAAATTGTTGGCCATTGTCGGTGATGATGGTATGTGGAACACCATATCGGCATATAATATCTTTCCAAACAAATTGCTGGACTTGTTGAGCTGTGATAGTGGTCAGTGGTTTGGCTTCTATCCACTTGGTGAAATAATCAACGACTACTATTAAGAATTTTACCTGGCCCTTGCTGGGGGAGAAGGGGTCGAGGATATCCATCCCCCATTTAGCGAAGGGCCACGGGGATAGTATAGAATGAAGTTGTTCTTGTTTCTGGTGGATGAGGTTGCCCTGTTTTTGACATGGTTTGCATTTTTTGACGAAGTCCTGGCATTTCGCTTCTATGGTTGGCTAGAAGTAACTGACGCGAAGGATTCTGGTAGCCATAGTGCGTGCGTCGGAATGGTAGCCGCAAATGCCTTCATGCAACTCCTTAATGATGTACTGCGCTTGTTGATGAAGGATTATGTTGTTTCTTTTTAAGATTATTGAATATGGTGTGAGTTGATTAAGAAGGCTAAGTGAAATCCCCACTGGACATTAAGATAGCAAGCTATCTAGATGTGAAAGTTCCTTTCACAAAGCTCAAGAGAAGAAGATGATGGATTGATTCAAAACAAAAAGGAAATGGAAATCACATAAACCATAGAAAACCAAGAAGAATTCAAGGAAGAAGAAACCATAAAATGAAAAGGAAAGAAATGGTAAGAAATGTGAGAAGCACGCCACTACAAGGCTAGGCTAGAAGCCATGACAACCTTGAAGATGAGTGGATGTGTGCGCCACTTGCCATGCAAGATAAGGCTGAAAAGTATTCACTCCCAAGGGAGGAAACTCTCACAAATGGTTGAAACACAAGAGTGTTTTTACATCAAAATGTTCAACAACCTTTTACATGTCTAGGAGCACCCCTTATATAGAAGAGTTTAGGGGCCTCTAAGCAAATAAAAGATACCTAAGGATGTCTCTACAAAAACCTAACCCTAGCTTCTAGAAACTAGGTCAAATAAGGTTACAAAAATGAGAGACAAAAGAGCCAACTATGGTGTGTGCGAGGCTAATTTCGTTCTAGCACAAAAGGAGACAAAGAATGTGTCTCATATGTCTCCAAAAATTGGCCAAAGTGTGCTAAAAACAAAGGAGAACAAAGGTACATTGGTACACTTGTTTTATGCCTTTTACTTTATGCTTTATGCCTTTGCTTTACTCTCTCATCCACATCATTTATGCTCCCCAATCACTATGCGCCACCTAGCATTGCTTTCTTACTCCTAATTAACCTACAAAGCAAATAAACATAGATTAGCATGCTAGCTTAAGTCAAGTCAACTATAGTCAACAAGTCAAACCTAGTCAAAGGTCAACAAGTCAACTAAAGTTGATTCAACTAAGTCAACTT
>Ga0214542_1011773_pt1 | contig 11759 bp, 8 predicted proteins | sample CNSS1metaG_FD_160096 | JGI IMG/M metagenome (GOLD analysis project Ga0214542, IMG submission 160096) | Root nodule microbial communities from cowpea collected in UCLA plant growth center, Los Angeles, California, USA - CNSS1 | ecosystem: Host-associated > Plants > Roots > Nodule | place: USA...
ACTATTTACAAGATATCTTTAAACATAAAAATACATGTTCTTCAAATTGACTTCCAGATGGCTTTTAGGCTTCTTTTATCATCATCAAAATCTTGCTTCAGCATTAGACTTGTATTTGCTTTTGCCAACAATCTCCCCCTTTTTGATGATGATCAAAACAATATGTTTAAAGTATCTGCAAAAAAAAATCTTATAAGTAGATTTGTTAGTAGCACCGTTTGGTTTAAACTTTTAAATCTTTTTTCCCCTTGTTTTGATCATTTGAAAAAAGTTTTAAGAGAAAAGCTCCCCCTCAATTAGACAATGGTAAATAAAATGGACTTTTATTAAGAAATAATAACAATGGTAAACACTTTACAATAGCAATAAAAATAATAACAATGATGTTGACATTTAAAATTCTTGACTCATGTCATCATCTTCATCATATTTGTCAAACTTATGTTCTAGATTAGAAATCCTAGAATCTAGTCCTCTAATTAAGCCAATGACTTCTTCATGTCGGCTAGTGGAGAGGAGAAATAATTCTTCAAGTCTTTGGTTTAGGTTTAAAATGTGATCCTCTAAAGAAGAGGATGAGCCACCAACCCCACTGGATGATCCAATATTTGTGTGAACAGGAGGGATAGGATCAGTGAGAGGATTCTCTTCTTCTTCATTGTCCGAGGGAGGCATATCATCCTTGTGAATGTAAGTATTCCCAAAAAGAATAAATTTCATCTACTTCAAGGAATTTTCCACAATTTTGTTTGCCTCAATGGTGTTATGAGATTGTTCATCAGAGACATTTACACCTTTGTACTATCAAATACGAGAGATTGACAAGGAATATGGGAATGGATATTGAGGCAGACTCTTGGCTTTGAGCATTGTGTCAAGAATGATGCTTGGTCAATGGATAAGAATGTGATTGAGCATAGCATAGATAATCATGAGATCAGCTTCACTGCATTGTGCATGATTTATACCACGTGGACATAAAATCCAGACAATAAGATAGTGAAGTAGATGCTCATCAACTTTGAGAGGTCTTGCTAGCAATTGTCGACCTATTTCTTGATCCGGACTTCGTATAAATGATCTATAGGCGAATATTCTATTGAATCCTTCAATACCAGCAGTGAGGATTAGAGATGTGCCATCATGCATGGGAAATTGAGCAACATTTTCCCAAATATCATCATCCCACTCCATCTCTGAATTTGTAGTTGAAGTAGAAGGCTCGTACCAGATCGGGATAGTAGGTGCCCTGCATCTTTGTGAAGAATATGACCCCTTGTTCAGCAAGAAAGGCAGGGATTATAAAACGCTGATTTACAAACCATTGAGATTTAATGAATTTTGGAGTGATAAGAGGCTTGTCTTTCCATAGAGTGATGAATTCATATTTCCTATCTTCATCTAAAATCCAACCTTCAATGGAGGCAGTCCTAGGTGCAGTTGAGGTTTATGGAGCACGAGATGCAATTATTCTGCGGGTAGGAATCTTCCTACGAGAAGCTTCAGCCATTGTTTAAGTGGAGAAGAAGGAAGCTTTGAGAGTTTTTGAGAAACTAGAGGGTTCTAAAGATTGTGAGGGGTGAAAAGAGTGTAATAGCAACTAGAATGGCATGTATTTATAGGGTAATGTCTCCAACGGCCATATACACGAATTTTAATGCAAATCTAGCCGTTACAACGACTATTTTTTGAAATTATTTGGTCCAACGACGTGTAAAACATGAACCCTGGCGAACGTGATAATCGATTATTGTTTCAAAAGCTGTGTAAAACATGAACCCTAACGAGCTGATAATCGATTATCTTAAGTGATAATCAATTATTCCAGAGAGGTCCCTTCTGCAGGTAACCCCTCCTGGGTCCAAGCCGACATGTACCAACTGGGAAGAGGCCAACTAAGGATTATAGCGGTACATGGGTAAGGTGACGCTTGTGCCTAACTTATCTTGTTTGTTCTCTGCAGGAACATTAGGATTTTCTTCTTTGTTCTAAAACTTTCATTATATTTTAATACTTTTATCTTAGGATTTTCTAGATTCTTCTAGAATTTGCATTACACTTTAATATTCCTCATTTATGCAAATTCGGTAACTACAAGCATAACGCGTAGTAGTTCAAACCTTGGTCTTAGTAACACTTTTGTAAAATATCTGCAATTTCGTCTTTTGTTATGGAGTACTCGAGTCAGATCTTGATATTATTCTCTGCTTCTTTGATGAAATGATATTTAATTTCTATGTGTTTTGTTCTACTTTGATGAACTGGGTTCTTCATCATTGCGATAACTGATTTATTGTCACAGTTGATTGTAGTAGGTCCAATTTGTTTTTCTCCCATATCTTTGAATATCTTTCGAAGCCACATAGCTTGACTCGTTACTTCAACAACAACCACATATTCTACTTCAGCTGTTGATTGTGCCACAGTTGCTTGAGGTGCTCTTTTCATGTCATTTATTGATCCTACCCAATCACTATCAGTGTAGCCGATCAAATGTCTTCATCATGTCTTCTTTAAATTCTTTTATCATCTCCAAATTGTTTCCTGTATAGATAAGATCATCGACATATAAAGAGAGAATGAGGTGATACTAACCTTGTGCTTTAATATATAGTGTTGGCTCACTTTTTCTCCTCCTGAATCCTTGATCGATGAAGTATTGATCAATCTTGCTATACCATGCTCAAGGTGCTTGTTTCAAGCCATATAAAGCTTTTTTTAGTCTTAGTACTTTACCTTCATTGCCTTTGTTGATGAAGCCTTAAGGTTGTTCAACATAAATCCCTTCTTCGAGCACTCCATTTAAAAAGGCTAATTTGACATCTAGTTGATAGATGTTCCATCCTTTTTGTGCTGCAAGGGCTATTAGCGCTCTTATTGTATATAGTCTTGTGACTGGAGCAAATTTCTCATTATAGTCGATTCCTGGTTGTTTTGAGTAGCATTTGTAAGACCTGCGAAATTTAATTAATTAAATAAATAAATAATTAATAAATGCGGGTAGTGTGAGTCTTTATGCCAATTAATGTTAGCTTTTATGAAGTGGAAAAGTACTAACTCAATTGGTTGAGAGTACATGATTGTGTTGAAAGGACTTGGGTTCGAGTCCAGTGTATGCCATTTGTGTGTTATTTTAATTGTTTATTATTTTAATAATAAACGCTTGAACATGATGAGTGATAATAGAATCCTAGATTTATAAGAATTATCCTGAATCATGAATTGGTTGAATTGGTTATGCATTTGATTGTAATTATGTGGTCATGTGTTCAAACCTTGTTGCACACAAATTTAACTTTCCTTTTGCCAAAATTCTTTTGGCATGAAATGTAAAGGGCAAAAACCCTAGTTGCCTAGAGAAATCCATAGGTTAAGCGTACTCTGGAAACTTTACATAAGCCAAAGTTTGATTTTTTGGGTGTAATAGTGGAAAAGTGGACAGATAAGTCACCTTTACTACTACTCTACAGAACCATACATGAGATTTTCACTTCATATGGCTACTCGTTCAATTTTTTTTGAAGTCATTGGATCTATTTCCTAGCTCGGTTTAAGAATCTCTCCCCTTCTTCCATTCCGTTCTGAAGAGTAACTAGGTATAAGAGTGGAAGTGAGGAGAGGAAAAGGACATTTAGTCATACACCAACCCTGTGTATTGAAAATGAGAGTTACGAGTGGATTTAGAAGCCTAATGACGTGTGGAAAGGGGAAGGAGACAGCAAGTGGATTTTTCTATCATCAAGTTTTACAAGAGTGGCAATTGGAAGCAAGAAATCCAGGTTAGGGGAGCTCCTTTACGTGTGCATTTATTTGATGATGTTTTCGTAACATGAGGTGTGATTGTGGTGCCTCTACATGATAAAAGGTAATCTATTTTTGCTTTTCTAGAAAATTTCTAGAAATCGCTTGGTGACTTTGATGGCCCGCTAGGCGATGCCTATGCGTTGAACCCATTTTCTAGGTTTTTAGTTGAACCGCCTATCGGCTTCATCCTCGTTGCCAGGCGACGTGAATTGTGGTGGATGCTTTTGTGATGTTCTTTGGATTCTGTGCTAATTGTGAGTTCCTGGAAAATTTTAAGTACATCGATATGGGTGATATTGATTAATTGATAATAATTACTTTATTGATGTTTCATGATAATTGAATGGGCGTGCATAACAGGAAGGGCCCATGTTGGGTTTGGGGGTAAATTGTTAATATGATTTGGGGAGTTTAATCATGGTGAAATTGAGAGTTTATGATTTTACGTGATGAATGCATGCGGGAAAATTGAATGGCTACGACTCTATGCAATTTATTGACTGAAATGTGAATTGGGGGTTTAAGGTTCTTCATGGGTGTAGGAAGATTTTGGGTTCTACCAAGAACATGATGAGCCACCTAGCAGCCAGTATGCACCGCTAGGCGATGGACATGGTAACAGAGGTGATTTGTAGTCATTGACTTTTTGGGGGTGTTTTGGGTCCTATTGGGGCCCCTTTTGACCATGCAGAGGCTATAGATATAGGAACTGGATAAACTGTAACATTATGATTATATTGAAAGGTATGTAAATGCTAAAATGGGTGAAGTGTGTGTAATTATATGCATAAGTGATGATGTGAATTGAGACTTAATATACTGGATTGGTAAAAAGATGTGTTATTTTAGGTACTAGTTAAGCCGAATGTATGTCTTGCATGAATACATGAGAATGTGGTCGTATCCTGTAATGTTTGAGAACATGTAATTGTGAGTTACACATAAGTTTTGGCATGAGTGTAAATAGATGTGGATGTGTGAACTTATATTATCGAACTACAAAATGTGTTAATTTTAATCTTCAATTAAGTTGGCAATTATAGACATGTAAATAATTAGTTTGGATGCATATTTGAGAAGTTGAGTTGTTACAACCTGCGTTGAGGTGCTAAATCAAAAGTTGTCACATCGTTGATATAGTGCATGGCGGTACTAAATAGATCGCTAGGTGATAGGAGGACTAGCAATAGTCCCTGAAGCGTAGGGCACCTAGCGGTAATGGGTGAACCGCCAGACAATAGCCACTAAGACAATGGCTTGTTTTATCTAGCACTAGGTGAAAAGAAGGTTTCGCCAGGCGGTCTGCGCTGTGATTTCACCTGGCGGCGCTTAGGTTGCGCCAGTTGATAGCGTAGAGGGTAGTGTACTCTTTGGATTATGTTTTGTGTGGTTGTGATGTTGGGCTTGGACCAAGAGATGCTTGTTTCTGTCATGAGCGGGTAGGTTCATGGCTGATGGTGAACACATGATAATATGAGCGGGGAGGTTGGTATGTTTTGTGCTCACACTTGAGGGCTGTTGCGAGCGGGGAGGTTCGTAGTTGTTGGATCATAAGTGTTGGACTAAGGGTAGGGAGGTTCATATGTTCTGTGCTCACAGTTGAGGGCTGCTGCGAGCGGGGAGGTTCGTAGCTGTTGGATCACGTATGATGGACTACGGGCGGGGAGGTCTGTACAGTTGGACTACGAGCGGGGAGGTTCGTAGAGGCAAGAGCACGAGCTGGCAAGTTTGTGGAAGCATGTATATCCTAGGTCTATGGTCAAGTAATTGCTTGGGTGATTTGGATGTACGTGGTCTACGAGGCTTTGGGTGAAACCTTAATGATGAACTTTGTTGTAGCATTCCTTGAGTTGTGGCTCGGGATGGCAGATGTACACGAGCATCCCTTGAGTTATGGCTTGGACTGGTGCGTGTTGTGGTGTGAGTGTGCGAGTTGTGACTCGTATGGATGGGTCCAAGAAAATTGTCCTCTTAGGCGTTAGCCAGCGAGTTTGGTAGTTTTGGGACAATTATGAACTATGGTTCGTATTGGGAACTCCACCTAGTGTTACGGAGTGTGGTCCGTAACAAGTTTCCCACACGTCTTCTACAAGTTATGGCTTGTAGGTGGAGGCAACAAAGGGTATCTTAAGGTTATCATCTAAAGATGTAGAACATGGATAACATGGTGGTGGCCATGTGGTATGGTATCAAAGGATAGAGTTCCTTTGATAGGTGAATGCATATATATATATATATATATATATATATATATATATATATATATATATATATATATATATATATGTAATTTCCATATGTTTATTTGTTAGCTCACCCTATCTGTTTGTGTTTGGCGATGATCGTGCAATTCGTTACGTGAGAGCAGATGATGTTGCAGGTGGTGCTAGTGAGGCATAGAGTCGGAGAGGGGCTATATTGGGAAGGCTTTTAAATTGAGGATTTTCTTTTATGTTTTTGTAAACAATGTTTCAATCGGTTTATGAACTTGTAATGATTAATAGAATTTACGGATTTTAATTATACGAGTTTAATAAATTTTTAATGGTTAAATCATTAACGACCATGAATAGTTACTGCCATGTGTCACTTCGTGGTTTTTATTTATTTTATTTTTTTTAATTTTTTTTAATTTTTTTTAAATGTCTACGTGTCAACCTAGCAACGTGCCACATGTCAAAGTCAATGTTCTATATTCAATTTAGACCCTATATTTGTTATGTTTGTTTAATTTAGTCCCAATTTTTGTTAACATGAAGCAATTTGGCCCCTCTCCAAATTGAAACCAAATTTAATTTTTAGATTAAAATTCACATTTTTTTAAAATATTTTTATATAATATATTAAAATTCACATCATTATAACTTTGATATAAAAATTAAATTTTGTCACATCTTCAATAGGAATAAAATTGGCAATTTTAAACAAAATTGGGACTAAATTGAACAAAAATAACACATATAGGGACCAAATTAAACATAGAACATTGACTTTGACACGTGACACACTACTGAGTTGACACGTGGACATTTAAAAATAAAAAAACCACAAAGTGACACGTGGTAGTTACTGTTCATGGCCGTTAATGATTTAAACGATGTTAGCAAAAAAGGACCAAATTGAACAAAATTGACGAAAATTGAGAGCTATTTGAACACAAAACCAAAATTAGGACTTATTTGACAAAACTTGACAAAAATTGGGACCAAAAAAGTATTTTAACCATGTTTAATCTTTCTGCCTCTCGGGGAAGAGGAGTTGTAATAAATGTCGTTTTGATTTTGATTTTGATTTTATCTTATTTATATTAGTAATATCCGACGAGATGTTACAGTCTTTTGCAACAAATCTGGCCTTGTGCTTTTGTATAGTTCCATTAGGATTGAATCTTCTAGTTGTTGTTATGAAGGTGGAGAAAGCGTACCTAAAGCTTCTGCCTCTTCTTGAATTTCTTCTTGATATTGTTGCCCTAGAACTAAAGTGTTATTTTTAACAACTTTTTATTCTTCCCTATTCCAAGAAGCATTTTCATTTACTTCAACATCTCGACTAATGACGAGCTTTTTTGTTTGTAGGTTGTAAACTCAATAGCCTTTTGATTGTGTGCTATATCCCAAGAATATTCCTCGTATAGCCTTGTCTCCAAGCTTGTGCCTCCTTTGATTAGGAACATGTATATGTAGCAGATAGATCCAAATACTTGAGCCTCTTCTCCAAGTTTCAATAGGAGTCTTATGATGGACTGCCTTAGTTGGACATCTCTTTAAAAAGTAAACTGTAGTGTAGACTGCTTTAGTCCAAAAGGTGTTAGGGATACTTTTCTCTTGTAGCATTGATCTTGCCATCTCAATGAAAGTGTGATTCTTTCTTTTTGACACACCATTTTGTTGTAGAGTATATGCGACTGTAAGTTGTCTCTCTATGTCTTCATCTTCGCAAAATTTGTCAAACTCGTGAGATGTGTACTCCTTTCCATGATCATTTCTAAGTACTTTTATCTATTTTCCACTTTGCTTCTCGACAAAGGGCCTTGAATTTCTTGAATATTCCAAAGACTTCTGACTTTGCCTTTAAGAAATAGACTTATGTCATTCTAGAGAAGTCATCAATGAAGACGATGAAATACCTATTGTTGTGATGTGAAGGCATCCTCATTGGTCCGCAAACATCAGTATGGATCAATTCTAGTAAGTCTTTTGCTCTCCATGCTTTGTCCGTCGAGAATGGTAATCGATGTTGTTTATCGAGGAGACATCCTTTGCATGATTCATTATTCTCCTTCAAGTATGAAAGATCTCTCATTATGTTTTTCTGATGTAGAAGCTTTAAGGCATGTATGTTGAAGTGGCCAAATCTCCTATTTCAAAGCCATGAGTCATCAACTTCTGCCTTCATGGCAATATTAGTTCCAGGTTTGAAGCTTATGGGAAAGCTTCTATTTCTCTTCTCCATTTTTACTTGGCCAATTTCTCTCTTTCTATTGTCATAAATTTTGCATGTACCTTTCTCAAAGTAAAGAGAATATCCATTCTCCATCATTTGGCCAATACTTAAAAGATTCTCTTTAAGATTTGGAACTAATAAAACATCCTTAATGAATTTCGTACCTTTCTTTGTCTCCACCATGACAGTTCTTTTTCCTCTAGACTCCATTGTGGTGTCGTTTCCCACTATCCGAGTACCAACTTCCTCCTCCGCTAGGATATTCTTGATTGGCATAAAATAAGCGTTGCTCCTGATTATGTTCTTCAGCAAAGTTTGCTTGTTGCTTATTTTTATTACGACAATACTTCTCTACGTGGCCAAATTTCTTGTAGTACTGACAATGAGGTTTTCCATGATGCCAATACTCTTTTTCGAAGTGACTTGCCTTTTTATATATGCCACATGGGGGATATTTTCCCTGATGGGTCATAGGGAAGCTTCTAGAATTTTTTTATTTCTAGAAATTTCTCCTCTACTTTTATTTCCTTCATATTCTTTAATCTGAGATCGTAATTTTAGTTTTGATTAAAAGGCCTTTTTGACCGAGTCTTCTTCATGCCTTTTCAATCTTTGCTCATAAGCTTTAAGAGATTCCATTAGTTGTGTTATTGACAATGTGGCCAAATCTTTTGTTTGTTCAATCGCGGTTGCGATTGCATCATATATTTGGGGAATAGAAATTAAAATTTTCTTAACGATTTTTTTGTCAAGAATAGTTTCCCCATAGGCTTTCATCTGGTTAACTATTTCTTTTATTTTAGAATAATAGTCTTTAGTGGTCTAAAATTATTTCATTCTTATTAATTCAAACTCTCGTCTAAGAGAATGAAGTTTAACATTGCGTACCTCATCATTTCTTTAAAACTCTTCTTGTATTGTGTTCCAAGCTTGCTTTGCACTTGTGGCACCTATTATTCTTGGAAAGATTGTGTCATAAAGTACTTGTTCAAGAGCAAATAAAGCCCTTGAATCCTTCTGTTTGTTTTCCTTCAACTCCTTCTTCTGAGCTATAGTAAGAGTGGAAGTGTCTTCTAGAATAGTGGATCTCTCTTCTGTAATGTCCTATAAGTCTTGGGAGTGAAAGAATGTCTTCATTTTGACACTCCAAAAATCATAATTTTCTCATGTGAAAATAGGTACTGGAATTGATGATGTTTGATTGGTAGTGGCCATGGGTTGAGAAAATATTTTGGAAGTAGTATATAATGGAGTTATAGTTTTTTTTTAAATAGTTGAAAAATTTATCTACGCCTAGTAGATGACCGAACATAGCTCTTGTACCACTGATAGTATTTTAAGGTTGTGAAAGCAATAGTTCATGGGATAGAGAAAATTTTGGAGATAGTAGAATGTGGAAGTTGTAGTTGGAAGGAGTATGTAGTTGTAGTAGTGAGTGGTGTGTTATATGTTGTCTTAGTTCTTGTCATATATGAAATGGTTGAGTACATGGGTATTTATAGACCTATAGACCATTCTAGAAAATGCTAGCCATAACTTGTGTGGAATGTTCTAGATTTTGCCTATGTACAGTGTTCTTGATATCTTCCTCTATCTTAGGCTTTTCTACTTTGTTCTAAAACTTACATTACATTTCAATACTTTTATATTAGGATTTTTTAGTTTCTTCTAGAATTTGCATTACACTTTAATGTTTTCATTTTAGTCTTAAAATCATCAATTAGACTTTGCAGATATCTTATTACCATAAATCATCTACATAAAGGCATTTAGTGAACAAAATTTAATGTTGAGTTTTTTTCACACACGCACACCGAATATAACAACACTCTTTACAACACCTTGCTTATGCAGAAAAGCATCAATCACCTTGTTTCAAATTTGTGCAACATGATTAACACCATACAATGCCTTTTTCAGTATATATACTTGTTGTTCTCTTCCAGACTTCTCAAAACCTGGTGGTTGTAACACATATACATCCTCTTCCAATGGTCTATTTAAGAAATGCATACTTGACATCACGTAGGCAAATACTCCAACCTTTTTAGTTGGCTACAACAACCACTAGCCTTACTATTTCAAGCATTGATCTAACCTATATTTGGCAATTGTGCCATTAGATTTGCTTTTGATTTTAAACACCCATTTCACATCAATAGGATGTTTATTCTAAGGTAGATTAATAAACTCTCAAGTCATATTTTTCTTAATTGCTTCTAGTTCTTCTGTCATAGGATTCTTCCATTCTATAACATCAATGGTATGCTTCCAGTTCACTGATTCGGAATCAGTGAGAAAAGAAAAATGGACTAGTTGTTATCAACAATATATTGGGTTTATATATTTTTCATATGGGTTATGGTTGTTGAGAGATTATGGTTGTAATTATAAATGACATCAGTCTTATACATATAAGACATTTGACACCACTTTTACCCCAAAACCTTAAGGTAATGGTGTTATGGGTCTTTACTCTTATATAGTGTTTTACTTTGTCTATTCTATCCAATGCGGCACTTTGACTCACACTTAGACTATTCCCAACAATCTCCCCTCAAGGGTGAGTCCTTTTTCTTTTCTTTTTTCATGTGGTATATTTCCCTTCAGGTGTATGAGTGACCCTTTTTTGGTTGTGGTTATGCGGTTAGTCACTTTAGTGACCCCTTTGGTTATGTAGTCAGTCACTCCAAACCATCGGCTTTGATACCACTGTTGGGTTTATATATTTTTCATATGGGTTATGGTTATTGAGAGATTATGGTTCTAGTTATATATGACATTAGTCTTACACATATATATAAGACCATTTGACACCACTTTTATCCCAAAACCGTAAGGCTATGGTGTTATGGATATTTACTTTTATATAGTGTTTAACTTTGTCTGTTCTATTCAATGTGGGACTTTAACTCTCACTTGGACTATTCCTAACTATAAGTGTTGAGTTTTGTTGATCAAAGTTGACAAAAAACCCTACACTATTTGAACCATGATATAAGGCCTAGAAAAGGAAATCTTACACTACTTGACCCTTAGTACAAGGTCCACAAAGTCGTACACTATTAGATGCTCCATGATGGCCCAAGAGAATAAGAGTTTTCTTTCACCTTGCATAAGTGACTCTAGCCATTCTTGAATATGCTTTTCCATGGCTAGGGGGTATGCCATTATCGTTTCTTCTTAGTTTTGGAGTGTTTCCAAGTTGTAATATGGTGTTGCTTGGGTAGGTTGTCTCTTGTAGGTTTCAAGAGGTCTGCTTGATATTGCAAGATTATGTGTAATTGTAATATTCACTAGTGCATAATGGGGTTTTTAACTCGCCTTATAGGCTTCGGTTACTGCGGGACCGAAGCCTATAAGGAGGCGGTGGCATTTTTGAAATTTTTCTCAGCATTCTGCCTCGGGTCCCAAACTAACCGAAGCATATAACCCATCTGTATCACCCAGATTTACAAAACTGCCACTGACAGCGCACGCTTTGGCCTCGGGTGCAAAAAAACGAGGCCTAT
>Ga0214542_1011777_pt1 | contig 11752 bp, 4 predicted proteins | sample CNSS1metaG_FD_160096 | JGI IMG/M metagenome (GOLD analysis project Ga0214542, IMG submission 160096) | Root nodule microbial communities from cowpea collected in UCLA plant growth center, Los Angeles, California, USA - CNSS1 | ecosystem: Host-associated > Plants > Roots > Nodule | place: USA...
TTGATGCATATGAGCATATTACACCAGAATTTCTGAACTCATTGAATACATCAGGTTTGCCAAACCATAGTATCAAATTGAAGATTGGGGCACCCATCATGCTTTTGAGGAATTTGGATCAATCTGAAGGTTTGTGTAATGGAAGCACATTGGTTGTAACCAGACTAGCAAATCATGTTATTGGAGCAAAAATTATCACAGGAAGTAAATCAGGTAATGAAGTATATATTCCTCGAATGTCTATGTCACCATCACAATCACCATGGCCTTTCAAGCTTATTAGAAGACAATTTCCAGTAATATTATCCTATGCCATGACAATAAACAAATCACAAGGTCAATCTCTAGCATCAGTAGGACTGTACCTACCGTCACCAGTTTTCAGCCACGGTCAACTATATGTGGCTGTGTCTAGAGTTCAAAGCAAATCTGGGTTGAAAATACTAATTCACGACAAAGAGAAAAGACCTCTCAATTTTACAACTAATGTAGTTTTTAAAGAGGTTTTTCAGAATTTGTAGTAACTAAGGTCTTAACTACTTATAAACTGTAATATGTCATTTGAAACCTTATTTGGTTAATGTTATTAATATTTTGTACTTGCTACATATTCGTAAATCACCAATTACATCATCAGTTTTACATTTCCACACATCCTCATCTGCAATATTTTCTCTCAGTATGACTAATATATATATATATATATATATATATATATATATATATATATATATATATATATATATTTCTTTTGTTTCAGAATGCAATTGCCACCGAAAATCCATCTTAGCTTCATCTCAAACCAACAACACATTAAATCTTTTTGTACACACTTAGGATAACTTCAAACACTAATCATTACTTTTTTAAATCTATTAAATATAAATCTTCGATTAAAATTAATGAAATTTATAATGTCTTACATATCATAACTATTTATCTTAACCAGTACATAACTATCTTTGCTCAGAATAATTATAATTAATATGTAATACAACAATTTTGCTAATATCATTTAGAAAATGGTTATAAACATCTGCAGATCTACTCAACAATAAAAAAAAACAAAAAACAGAATGAGCAATTATTAGATTTATTGAAAAACAGCAAAAACAGCAATTGTGAGTTGTGAAACAAACTAAACATATCAATTATTGAAGTAAATATGAAAATTACCTGCCACAACTCTTCTTCACAGAGTATGCCAAATTGTGTCATGGAATCCACATGTTTTCACAAACAGCGGCTAACCTAACGAATGTATAGAAACCAAGAAACATTTAAGTTAAACCATTAATGTGCACCCTACTATCCAACACAACCGTATAGACTTTTATAAGTTCACCCCTCCAATTTTTATGCACTACCCTTTAATATGAATATTATGTTTTAAACGAATTCATTTTGATTACAATGTATTTGGTTTGTATAACTACTATATCCAAAATATAAAACTGGATAATCTAACTATTATTATTTCTTTAAAGAGTACAAACAATCACAACAAAACTTAGAATCTTTTAATATCAATTATATATAAAAGATTATTATTTCGGTAAGTTTCATTTAGTATTCAATCTAAATCCCAAAACATTATAATACTCGATAGTCTAAGACAAATTATACGTAATTTTATTTATAGTAACTCCATTTCTAAGAGAATTCAAGATGTAATTATGAAATAAAAAACCTGCTCAATTCATATAATTATGTATCAACGAAATTTTAAATAACTAACGGATTCATAAATTAATTTTGTACATATTTACTATTTTTTAACTACTGTTTTTTACATAATTACTATTATTTTAACAATTATGATACAATTTTTTTAAACCAAATCATTATTCTAATAACAAACTTTTAGTAATAAAAATATAATATGGTAATTAAAAAAAAGACCGACCCGTGCGTACGCACGGGTCTCAAACTAGTTTTAATTTTTAAATTAATGTTTCAGTCCTTATAATTTAAAAGTAAAACATTCCGGTCAATCTGTGCAACATCGTTATGGAACTAAAATATTTTTAAAAAATTTGCAGTTAGATTGATTTTCAATCTAAGAAACCATGAACAAACTAAGTCCAAAAAATTTAAACCTTTAAAATTGTATTCACCAGTAAATTAATACAATTGAAATAAGTTAAAAGAAAATACACCTGTACATAATACTTTATTGATAAGTTTAGTTAAGATGAATTTTATTTTCCATGTTATATTCTAATCCCTATCATTAATTTTGTATTTAGATTGCAGTGGGGTGTGCCAAATAAATGTTGCTAACCAACCCAATTCGTATTTTAAATAAAACATTTTTGCTTTTTGTCGACTTATATATATCACGTAATAAATTTGTTTTAGTTCAATGTAAATAATTTACAATTTTTTAACTTTATCTGATAGACTAACAGACCACCAAACCAAATCATTTTGCACGCTCTTAAAAAAATTAAAAATAAAACATTCCTTTTTAAAATTTAAGTCATATTGATAAAGTTATTATATAAATTATAATACAAAAGTGTTTTTTAATCAAATAGTTTTCTAAAAACTTATAATTAACATTGAAGTCATCATCCTATTAGCCTCCAACTCGACTCAAGCTTATTTAGACAACTCCAATTAAGAGTTAACCAAAATTATTCATTTCATGGCCGCAACAGGTAAGTTATTCACTATATGTTTTATACCAATATCTCATGTGGCTTGAAAATCAGGTAGTATAAAAACAGAAGATAAAGCTTATAAAAAGATCAAACAGCTTTTACACATTGTGGATGATTTTTAAACATTCTGAAAAATCATCTAAAGGATATTATTTGATAATAAGGGGAAAAAAATAGGCATTATTATTGGAGAACAACCGAAGTTCCTTGTGATTTGAGTGAAACTTTTCTCTTGTAATTTGCTCATCATATGTTCGAAAATACTCCTCAGTCACTAGAAGGGAAAAATTAAATAAGAAATGAAAAACCAGCATTCATAATAGAATTGAAACACTTGATTTGAACCAATCCTGATCAGATTCATGGAGATGAGCAAAACAAGGGCTCAGAAAAAATATTCAAAAATAAGAACACAAGCAATCTGTGGTAGCAGGAAATGAAGTTGTTGCTATGTGATTACCTTCTCTATGCTCTCTTATGTTTCTAATGAATCAAGCAGCCTCAAGATGAAAAGTAGAAAATGTGACAGACTGAGAATTACATGAACAGGTTCGGCTTGGATGCCTTGTACGTTGTTTTGAGCTTCCTAGTTGGGGGCCTAACCTTCTTGAACACCAAAGGGAACTTGATTTTGGAGTTGAGGAATTGCTTGGTGCTCTCCCTTTTGCAAAGTTTGGCTGGAATGGTGGCAGTCTTAATAATCTGGATGCATGGACTCCTCACTCTATGACGAGATGCCATTTCGTTGTACATTTGTTCAACAGCACCGTTCAGAGTAGTATCTCGGTATTCCTTGTACATGTTGTGATAACCGGTTCGGCTCTGATATCGCAGCCAAATTCCATAGTTCTTGATCTTGGTAGGATTTTTCTCAAAAATCTGCAATTGGCATAAGGAAAAATATACATCGCTGTCTGCTTTTGGAGCCTAGAATACAAAAGCTAAAAACAGGAAAACAAATCATCTACAAGTACTCTTTTGCATAGCAAAGTTAAGGTAAATCCTACAGTACATGTTACATGAAGCACACAATACTGTGATCAACCTGTGTCCAAACTTCAATATTTTTTCCCTACCAAGATTTCCTAGTATCTGACCATATCCTCTATATGTATATCAAACAACTGAGGCAGGGGGACTATGAAAAAAAAAAGTCAGTTACAATCTTGATTTAACAAATATTTCACAAGTTTCAGGCTTAAAAACATCCTCTCTTCACACAGGTTTTACAATTTTTATAATTTCACACGATTTTCCAACCACTACAGAGACTGGTATCTAAAATTAAATATCGGTAAAGAAACATAAGGACTTAAAAGATGCCTAGTAACTTAATAACAAAGTAAACAGATCCCCAAGAACTCTAAGAACTTCCAATTCATTAGAGTTCTTCATTGAATGAGAGAGAAGAGTCGTGCAATGCGTTCAACATAAGAAGATAGTCAAGCAAAAATTACTTTGCCTAAGCCAAAGTAATTTTACCAGTCTTACAACGTATAGTCTTTGTATCATCCTAATTTGTCCTTGGGATGACAGGTTTCCAAGCTGAAGTTATATGCACCAAGTGATTTTTTTATAGAGAAAAAATTAACAAAAGCACTGAAAGAAGGTACAAGCTTCAAGTAGAAATAAAGCTTGTTTGCAACCTGCTGCCATAACCAGTGTTATGTGATAAGGAATATATTGGGTCAATTCAGAATTACCTCATTGATGGCTAGCATTTGCCCGTTGCTTTTCTTGACCTTCTTTAGCTTTCTCAAGAAATACCTGCAAAAATTAAAAGGAAAAAAGAGATATGGTCACTGGTCATGCCTTTCACAAACAGTTTCACAGTTTTTATGTATGCTGCATTGATTACTATCCAGAAAATGAAACAGCGATTACAAGCTACAACTGTGTGGGTGGAATTTGGAATAAAATTATTCTTTGATGTGAAGGGTGAGGAATTAAAAGGAATTAATTACAAGACCTATGAAGTCCACACCACAATAACATTCCATGTGAATTATGCCAATCAGAAAACTTCATTAAAAGCATCTATGCATATCTTTTCAACAAACCAAAATGCACTATCCGTGTCTATCAATGGTGCAACCCTTCCAGCCATAAACACAGATAAAGTCTAAGGTTGAAAATTCCCATGTTTTTTCAGCATTTTCACACAATTCCATCATCAAACAGATACAGAAGTTAAGGTTGTCACATACCAGAACTTAGATTTGGCACGGACCTCATTGGTGGCCCAGAGTTTCATTCTGTAGATCTTTGGATGCACATCAGTTTCAGTGGGAAGAGCTCTCCCCACAACTTGGTACTGGTGAAACTGATTCAATAAAACCCAAACAAAGAAAAACAAAATAAAGTGTCACCCATTATAAACTCTTCAAAGCACCAGAAAAACGAAATCAACTAGAAAACAAAAACTAATTCAAAATATAAATTCTTTTAGTAAAAAATCAGAAAAAGTCCCATTTTGCAAGGAATTGAAAGAATATATAGAACGGTTGCAAAGTTAGAAAATAGGAAAATGGTGGAAAATCCATGACAAGATTACCCTGAAGGTGACCATGGTTGCAACTGCTTAGTGTTGTCTCAGTTGCAGGTATTTTTTCTGTGCATAAACATAAACTGCAAAACCCTAAACCGAAGGGTGAGTTTAGCTGCGTTTTTGGTCAACGTTGTGAAAGGAAAACAAAAACCCAAGATGTGCATTTTGGGCTCCAATTCGTGAGTAATTTTGTACGGCCCTGTTTCTTCATGTTTTTTCTTCCTGCACCCCTTGAAGTTATTGAATACTTTTTACTAATTTCGGGGTGTGTTTTTACATATATCACAACGACTGAAATTAGAGTATATTTTAAAGGTGTGAGACATTGTTTATGGTGTTTGGTAGATTGATTACAATGATATAGAACAATATAATGCCAATTTTGTTATATTTGGTTATTTAAAAAATGTGAAAAATAATACATTTTGCTTTTGTTAAAAGAACACATATCATTGGATTTTTGGCCCAACTAGCATAAGTTGTTATCTTGACCTAAAATATGTAAGCCCCGTAATATTTGCTGATTAAAATCTCAAATAAATTATTCACTCCATTTGGAAGATAGAAATAAAATATTAAAATTATGTTGTTACTATTACTGTATGTTGGGAAAAAACTAAAAATACCATTTTTGGTAAAAAATTTATTTAAAGTAATTTGACATCACAAAAATAAGTAAAATAAGTAGTGAAACATTACTAGAATTTTTCATATTTTGTAATATTTTTTTTTTGCAAATTTGTTATAAAATTTTGTAAGAAAAGATTTCTTTATACTATTTTTCTTACGAATTTTAATTGGTAGTTAATTCTTTCGTGGATAATAATTTCCTACAAAATTATAAAATTTGTAAGTATTTCTTACAAAATTTTCTAAAAAAACATTTTGTAAAAAGTATTTTGCAAAAAAGTTATTAGTAAATTTTTTGAAAACCATTATTCATTACAAAATATGTAAATGTTTTCTAAGAAAAGAATTTCAAAAGAAAATTGACAGAAAATATATAATTTTTAATAGTGAAAAAAAACATAATATTATTATTTTTCAGAATTTTTTTTTTTATGTGTAATATAATATATATATATATATATATATATATATATATATATATATATATATATATATAATGTGTGAGAATAACAAATATAGAATACTACACAAAGTTGTGTTGGTCATAACAATATTACCACGTACATTACCAAAGATTTAGAAGGTAATAAAAATAAATGGAAAATGTCAACTATATGCCTGGAATTTGACAATATGGTTATCTACGCCAATGATTTGTAAACACACGCTGATTATAAATTTCTTATTATTATTTCTATGTCTCTTTTTTCTATAATATTATGTATCACTTATTATATTTATATTTATGGTTCTTCAATCTCTTTCTCTCCTTAGTTGTTAAATAGAATTGGGGTTTCCACCAACCGTTTGTTGTATTATGTAATATGATGCAACCCTCATTTGGATTGTATAAGGTAACGGATAAAATAGAAGAATTTTGTATTGGAGGGTCATGATCAGGGAAATATATTATAAGGAATTTAAGTATGCTTTTTCTATAAAAGAATTTGAGAATAAACTATAAAACTTGGAATTTAAAAAGGTTTCGATGGTCACAACCTCTATATGGATACATTTGCATTCTACCTTGATACATCATAATATGCGTATGAAATTTATGTTCTTTTTTACTCTTTTTTTTAATGAAAAAAAAAATATGTATTAAATAACGTGCAAGTCTTTACAAAATATGCATACTGCATTAAAAAGTCAGACCAAACTTTTATAGATTGGAATAATACAACTAAAAAAACAAACATAAGAAAAAGAAGTGGCATCTATAAAGGAGATACGATAAGTAAGTGTTATATCAATATGCAAAAAAATATTATTGGATGTTCATAACTGTGTTGAAAATTTCATATCAATTATTAATAAAATTAATTTAAAGTATGTAAGTGGGATAATTTTTATCAAAGAAAATGCTTTCAGGGTAGAATTGGACTTAAAATTCACTTCTTAATATGGTATCAGGAGTTATCTTAACAAACTTTTGGACCTATCGTGTCATCCATTATTAAGTCGTTATTGAACCACCTACTGATATTTAATTATGTGCATTAGATGTACATGTCTTAGCGTGAGAGGATGTGTTGTAGATCCCACATTGAATAGAGACAAGATAAGACCCATTTACAATATATAAGTGAGACAATTATCCATATACAAGCTCGTCTTAGGGGAAGAAAGATAACATATTGTTATCAGTTTTGTTACCCATTGATGAGTTTTTCGAGGGGAGAATTCATTGGGAGAGACACCACACCAATGAGATATGAGTCCAATCGACATAACAAATTGACATCATTTCAACCCTAAAATATTAAGGCAATGGATTTATGGGTATTGTAACTCATATGTTGCTCAGTTTTCTCATTTCTATCAAATGTGGGACTTAGACTCACACTTGGATTTCCAACAATCTTCCCATCAAGGATGAGTCCCTTCTACATTGGTATATTTCCCCTCGACCGGAAGCATTCTCAACCATGAATACCCCTTACGTACCGTCGTTCATCTTGATAGGACACACTCACTTAAATCTTTTATTAGGAAAACTTTCGATACAAGGACTATATTGTACTTGTATGAGTCGGTCACCAAGAATAATTATCGTCTCTAATATCATTGATGGGTCTATCGAAGAGAGAATTCATTAGGAGACAACACCACCAATGAGACCCGAGTCCAACCCACATAAGGGATTGACATCACTTCCAACCCAAAACCTTAAGGCAATAAGTTTATGGGTCCTCTTTCTTATAAGATTCTCAACTTTCTCATCTTTACCCAATGTGGAACTTAGATTCACATTTGCATTCTCAGCAGTCTCCCCCCTCAAGGGTGAGTCTCTTCCACATTGGTACAGTCCCCTTCGAGTGGAAACATTCCTAACCACAATACCCTTTTCGTATCATTGTTCATCTTAATGGGACACTCTTACCTAAACTTTTTATCAATAATACTTTCGATACATTGACCATATTGTAGTTGTATGAGCTAATCACCAAGACTAATCATCGTCTCTAATACTGTTGATAGGTTTATCGAAGGGAGAATTCATTGGGAAGACAATACCAATGAGATCTGAGTTCAACTCACATAAGGGATTGACATCACTTGTAACCCTAAACCTTAAAGCAATGAGTTACGGGTCTTCCTTCTTATATAAGGTGTTCAACTTTCTCATTTCTACCCAATGTAGGACTTACTCACCCTTGCATTCTCAACACCCATTTATCATAGTAAGTGAGAGGTCATGATATTGTTGGGTGATTGTTGATCAACTAATGAAGAATGTTGATCTCTTACTAGTGAGTTTAAAGATCTACAAGTCAAAGCTAGCTTAGTTGTATATCACAGAGGCAGTGAGATTGCATGGAGTACCTTCTAGCATTGTGTTATATAACCATCTAAGGTTTTCATTCAACTTTTGGAAAACATTACATGATGCCTTGGGGCCTAGGTTAAGGATTAGTTATGTGTACCATCTCAAACAAACAACCAATAGAGAAAAATTCAATCTTTAGAAGATATTTTGAGAACATGTTTATTGAATCACTTGGAAAGTTGGCATGAGATACATCCTTTAATGAAATTCACATTCAATTAGTTTTCATGGCAACATTAGGATGGTGCCTTACGACACTTTATACGAGACAACGTGTAGGAATCCCTTATGTTGATATAAGGATAGAGATACTTTGATAGTGGGACTAGAGTTGCTTCAGTAAACCACAGAGAAGGTTCGACAAATGCAGGAGAGACTGTCGACTTTTCAGGGTAGGCAAAAGTCTTATGTTGATCAAAGTCTTTTAAGTAATGTTTAACGTCCCTATGAAAATAGAGAAGTTGTGAGCTTAAGCTTGAGTAAACAAACCTTAACACATACAAAAAACTTGTTAAGGTTTTATAGTACCCTAGGGTAAATGATCCATATGTAAAGGTGACGTAATCACAATAATTGATTTTATGCATAGATTGTGTATTTTTTGAATATAGTTCAAATGTTTGAGCTTTGACATGAGTTTGTTTGATTTAAATAAATGAATTCAAAATGAGAGTTTTTTTTAGTAGTGAAAAGTTAGAATATTTCAATGGAGTCAAATTAATTCAAGTTATTGTAATTTTAGAACAAAACAATCCATGATCAACATAATAAATGAAAAAAAAAAACATTTAGTTTGAACTTGTTCGATCACTTTCTATATTTTGCAAAATTTATGAATTATGTAGAGTTGTTGGGTGAGATATACTTTATTTGGACAAAATTTAATTAATTGAAAACTGTAAAGGATTGGTTGTTAGGCGAGCCAACTCTAGTTGGAAAAAATAATTTAATTGAAAACTCAAGCGCTTTAATTATTATACTTGACTAATATATTGTATTTGAATATTAATGTAATTGATGATTAATTGCAATCAGTGGTGGAGCCACGAAGTAGCGGGCGGGGGCTACGGCCCCTCAACTTTTTTAACTTTTTTTTAAGTTTTATGCATTTAAATTTTTAAAAATTTTTTAATTTATAAATTTTTTAAATTATGTGTATCATTTTAAATTAGATAATAATACAGTGAAAATTAATAAAAAATCAAATTAGGTATTTTTTTATTTCTTTTATAAAGTACAACATTTAATTTTAATAAATAGTACAAGATAAAATTAAGGGTTAAATATGTTTTTGGTCCCTCAATTTTTAGCGAATTTTGGAATTAGTCCCTCATCAAAACTTTTGACCAATTTAGTCCTTCATCTTTAAAAATGCGTGAATTTAGTCCTTTTAACCAAATTTTATTAAGTTTATCTGACGTTTTAAGCCCATTTCATGATAGTATTTGAATTATTTACACCGTTTGAAACATTTTTACTTCAATGTTAACTCAAATATTAATTCCAAAATTCACTAAAACTTGAGGGACTAAAAACATATTTAACCCTAAAATTAAATATAATGAAGAAAAAAATTGTTAAGATAATTTTTATTTTTCATCACATTGTTTTTTGTGTTTTTTCACGTGTTGTACTTATCTCTTACTCTTACTTGATTTCTTTTGTTATTGAAAAAAAAAAGTTAAACAGAAACTCATTATTTTTGTCCTCATCTTTTTCATATCTTCTCTTATTCTTAAAGGAAAAAAAATTTCTCTTGTCTCACTTGGTAGTGCAATACTTGTTTAATATTTAGTCCTATTTTTTTTATCTCATTACCCTTTTGTATATTCATTTTTTATGAATATAGAAGAGCAAATAATGTATTATGTGATTTTTTATAGAGGATTTTTAATTGTAACTTGATTATCATAATTTTTTTTAGTAATTATGTCTCTCAATTTTTTATTATATTATAATAAATTACTTTTTACTCTTAAACTTGTTTTATAAATAGGTATATTAATAATAAAAAAATAAAAAAATAAAATTATTTTTTAAAATTGATAAAAAAAAGTGAAGATGAGAACAAGACAATAAGGTTACTCATCGCATAAACATAACAATGATGAAATGAAAGCTTGTGATGACTTTTGAATCGATATGTGCATATTAGTAAAATGAAAAATGAATATTTTGCAGATAATATGATTATTTACATTGAACAAAAAATAGCTAAAAATGTAGTTATGATTAAATTATTTGATAAGTTCAAGAATATGAAAAAACGAATGACAATATCATTTAAATATATGTATTTTCTGTTATAATTATAGCTATATTAAATTATGTATTAATTTTCACTGAATTAGTGACAAAAATATTAAATATATAATTTGAGTATATTATTTTGGCTCCCTCAAAATTTTTTGCCAAGATCCGCTACTGATTGCAATTTATTGACATTTAAAAATTGAGTTAGATGCATATATGTGAATGAAATATGGTTGTGATATAATATATGGTGTGTCGTGAACATAGTTCTAGGGAAGAAATACTATGTTGAGATATTTCGGTAATGTGTTAAATTTGGAATTTTGAAGGAGGTAATGAAAACAAATTAGGTGAAGAGTTGAAGGAAATTTTTATAACTTGGTATGTAGTATGAAAAAGGATTGTTTAGTAGGTCATAAGAATTTACTTTGTCACATGAGTGAATTGAGTTTCTATTGTTTACCAATGAAACTAGTATGACAAATACAGATCTTTTGATATAATGTAATGTATGAGCTTTTCGAAAGTAAAATTAAGATGTACTCTTTTTCCTTATAGATATACCCTTGATTTCTAATAAATATAATGAGATATGAATGTAATAAGTGTGTATGGTAAATATATGCATATATGCAAATTTTTAAAATTTTCACTTACCGTGTTTTTATGTGATTGTATTGTTTATCGATATCATGCATTGTACGAGAAAAAAAAAATAATTTAGGAGAATAATCTCGAGATATATATATATATATATATATATATATATATATATATATATATATATATATATATATATATATATATATTTTTTTTTTTATGTGT
>Ga0214542_1011791_pt1 | contig 11742 bp, 7 predicted proteins | sample CNSS1metaG_FD_160096 | JGI IMG/M metagenome (GOLD analysis project Ga0214542, IMG submission 160096) | Root nodule microbial communities from cowpea collected in UCLA plant growth center, Los Angeles, California, USA - CNSS1 | ecosystem: Host-associated > Plants > Roots > Nodule | place: USA...
AGCACAATAAATCTTACTAAAAAATAATATAAAATCTCAAAATAAGATATTGTATTAAACATGTTCTTAAAATCAAACTTATATTGAAAAGACATACAAGACAAAAATCTACTGTATATATTTTGGTAAAATATTTTTATTAAAGTCAATAAAAAATGACATTTTCTTTATTTTATTGTTTAAAAATTATAGGAATTTTTGTGGTTTAAGTTTAGCTTTAAGTTTTTCGTGCATCCTTCTTTTGTTTTTCATAAATGAACTTTATTATCTATGAAATTTCACGTTATATTATTATATTTTTACAATATTCTTTGACATTTAATCCTTTCAAATAAGGCATGCATCATTTAGAAAAAAAAAAGTAAAACCTGTGAAGTTACCACGTTACAAGTAACTATTAAAAAAAAATGACCAACTTATGACATCTGTTTCAGGTATAGGGACCAAGGACCTACTAATACCACTCCAATTTACTCTTTTCTCCTCGATTCCTCCTCTCCAAGTAATCTGTTGAAACTTCCTCTCCACGCAATCTTCTTCTTTGCTCGATCGGTTGAACAGACGATCGGTGTACCTGTCTAAAATGCTTTAATGCTTAAGTCAGTTGAGGGACCGTCGTAACTGCTGTAATAAATGCGAATTTAAGATCCTCACCAACCTACCTTTGGGCCCTATTTATAGTTTCTGGTGTGGGCCTATAATTAGGGCTCCTTAATCACGGCCCAATGATCCCTTAATTGTGATTACTGACTTGTTTAATTTTAATTAATCCGGTTGATCGACCGATGGTCGCTTGGCCAGGCGGATTATCTTTTATGAGTTAGCAGCTTTAAGCAATGAAACGTATTTAACCTGTGTGACCGATCGATCGATGGTCCTTTTTATGGGCAAGTACCTTAACCAGTGAAATGTGTTTCATCCGTGTGGCCGATTGATCGATGGTCCCCTTTAAGGGTCCACGTGTTTCATCCGTGTGGCTGATCGATCGATGGTCCCCTTGAAGGGTCCACGTGTTTCATCCGTGTGGCCGATCGACCGATGGTCCCCTTTATGGGTCCACATGTGTTTCATTCGTGTGGCCGATCGATCGATGGTCCCCTTTATGGGTCCACATGTGTTTCATCCGTGTGGCCAATCGATCGATGGTCTGTTCAGTATACAAGCCCTCCCAGTCTTGTTCGATGGACCAGTGGGTTGCGCGATGCCGATGGTCCGATGGACCATACAGTAGAACGACTAAAAGTAAAAAAGAATAGGTAACACGGAATACATCTTAGTATCCTTATAAACTTTCATATGACAACTTAGTCGGAGATGTTGGAGGAGAAGACAAATATGGTTTAGGTGGAATTTGCAAAAAATCAAGTTTACTTTCTAACATTTCCACCACTTTACTTATGGTTGGTCGAGTCGATGGATGAGTTTGTATGCACCACAAGCCCACTATTGTCATCTTTCTCACCATTTCGTCCTCACTTTCATTTCTCACATTTTCTAAACCAAGCTCTGAATTTGATTCAAGACGATTATAAATCCAATGGGGAAAGTATATTTCACTCGACCGGTCTACTTTTGTCTTAATATTCTTTCTTCTTCCAACCATTTCTAAGACCATCATTCCATAACTGTAAACATCTGACTTGTGTGATACAACACCAAAGCTTCTGGAAAAAACTTCTGGAGCAATATAGCCTGCAGTTCCTCTGGCACCAAATATGGATACCATACTTTCTTTTCTAGGACATACTTTTGCAAGTCCAAAATCTGCAATTTTTGGACAGAAATCCTCGTCAAGTAGTATGTTGTGTGGTTTTATGTCAAAATGTAAAATTCTAGTGTTGCAGCCTCTATATAAGTACTCTAATCCACGAGCTATGTCAACTGCAATATCATTCAATATTTTCCAATCCAGTTGATGAACATCCTTTGACGCAATTTTGTCTTCATAGATGAACTTGTCAAGAGATCCATTAGGCATAAACTCGTATATTAGAGCCCGGTGAGTATCGTCAAAACAAAATCCTAAAAGTCTAATGATATTAACATGTGAAGTCCTGCTGATACTCACAACTTCATTGATGAATTCTTCTCCATTGCCTTTAGATACGGTTAAAATTTTCACTGCAACAGCACTTCCATCATGTAATTTCCCTTTGTATACGCTACCGAATCCCCCTTGCCCTAATTTGTTTCTGAAAGAGTTGGTCATTTTCTTAACCTCTAAATAACTGAACCTGGTTGTGGTAAGGGGTCCATGTTCCTTCAAAATGTCCTCAATAACGCGATGAGTTGGATTTTCCCTCCAAAACAAAGGATAAAAGATCTTTGCTCTGAAGCAACAAATCAAAACCATCAGCACTACAACTACAGCAGCCACCACGGTCGAAGCTGGAAAATTTATTAAATATAAAAGGAACATAATTAGTGTATATAAGATTAATGTCCTGTGTGTATGAATAAAAGACACCAAACATGTTTACAGGCTATCCTTTATGTCGATCAACTTGACTAGATTTTGACTTTTAGCAATAAAACCAATGTGACATACAAATCTGCCCAGTATTTAGACTCGACCAGAATAATTAATTCTGGATCCTGATCGATCGTATAATAAAATGATAAAACTGAATTGGGTGTGTTTAAAGTGCTCTACCTGTTGCCACTTTCGACATCTTCTTTCTGGTTTCCTCTGCATGAGGAAGAGAAGAAGAAAAAAAATCAAAAGGAATAATTTTATATAAACCCCTTAATTCATGTCAAACATTTTGGTAACGCAGTCTATTCTAGTTATTTTCTGATGATATAAAATTGAAGAAGAATCGTACCGTAACTGTTGGCACAAGAAAATTGCTCTCTACTGTCAAGTTGACACTGCCCTCCTTTACGATAGTAGCAATCTGAACATTGATCAGTTAATTCTATCATAACGGTGAGATCGCCAGTTACGAAAGTAAAAGGGTGATTGGCGGCAAGCTCGGTAATTGGAAACAGGGCACTTTCACACGCATCATCATCTGTAGTGAAGTGGTTGTAGTAGAGATCGTAGCCAAGGCACCCATTATACTTGCTCATATTTATATTTGTGACATTGAGGGTCTTGTTGCACAAGAACAGAGTTGCGTTGTGTAACAATCTAAAAACAGCTAAGTGGGAAATAAGAGGAAGAGTGTAAGTGTTTGTGAAAGCTTCACAACTTCGGTTCAGCAGAAGGTCATAGAAATGTTTGTCTCTGACTTGAAAAGTTGCGAGACGGGTAGTAGGGCTAATAAGAAGCTGAGATATGCCTACAACCTGAACCCAAGTTTCATTTGCTTGTAATTGGATAAATTTGGGCTTATGTGGATCATGATCATCACAATTTCCTATGGACAAGAAACCACAGTCGTGGCGTCCAGATATAGTAAAAGGGAAAGTGATATTGCCAAGATATCCACAATGAAATGAAGGTGGACACCTTCCCTGGTCTCCGGCCGCCAAGAGAAGTGGCATAAACTTAGAAAACAGAAGCAGTAATACAAATTCATGAACCGAACTCATGCTTCTTCAATCTCACACTGCCTTTATGAATGAGTTAAATGTGTTATAAATAATTGAAGATGAGAAGAGTGTCTTCAACCATTTAAAGCGTTCTTGGCGTTGGCGTTACCGTGTAAGTTGCATAATATCTACGTCAGTTGACTTGAAGAATGACGACATTCGAGGACTTAGTCTGGGAAATAAGTATGCAAAAATTATTACAGTAGGGTAGCCATCGTGAAGACTTCTTTCTATCATATCAGTGTTGAGAATCTCCTTAGACAAAAAATAAATTAATAAAAAATAAAATACTGTGGTAAAACAAGATCAGTAAATATTCATAAACTGGACTCATCTTTCAATAAAATTACCCCCTTCTGGCAGATTTCTGTAATAGCCCATTTTCAGCATCTCACTTAAAAATAGTACGTATTGTAACATGTAAAATACATATCATCATTTTCTGTAATTCAAATTTACAATAAATATACTTTTATTTTACGAATTGAGGTCACAAATGGCAATGGAGACAGATTTCATTTCATATCATTTTCAGAAAAAAAAAAATCTCATTTTCATACTTAGAATCAAATCTTTATCTTATCCTGATCCAGTAACACATGTACTCGTATATATTTTTTTAATATTTTAATATCAATTAATTAATTTTATAAAATAATAAAATATTATGATAAAAAAAATTAATATTATCAAATATTTAATATTAAAATAGTTTATTCTTGATTCTTCAATATCAAATATTTATAAAAAAAATAGTTTATTCTTGATTCTTCAATATCAAATATTTATAAAAAAATTATAATCGTATACAAATCAAATTAAAGTACCAAATAAAATTTTATGAGAGTTAAATATTTATTAAATTTGCAAAGGTGAATGCTATCTAGTTCATAAAATTTAAAATCATTTTTAAAAATTTATAAAAGAAAAAAAATATTTAAATTAAAAAATATTTTAAACGTATGTTTACTTCAATTTTAAATTCAAATGAAATCTCATTTTTCGTCCCAAAATTATAATATATCATTTAATTAAAATTATACAAAGAATAAATTAAAACTGGGATAGATTGGCTCAACTTTTATCTTTACCGAAACTAAATATATTAGACTAAAGAATAAATTAAAGTCTTGTAGTGAGGTCAAACCCATTTTAACCTTGACTCTATATATTTTTAAGAGAGAACTTTGGAAGTTAAGACTTTATTTTGGTCCACTCATTTCTTGGCTCTATAAAGAAGAGCTTATTGAATAGTGAATTAGGATGGAGTCATAAACAAATTCACACCTATAACTTGTATTTAGTATCTTAACAAGCAATTTCTTTTTCTAATTTTTATCGACAAAACGACCTTGACACAAACGTTATTTACCCGCAGTTTCTCATGCACTACCATAAATTTCTTTCGACGCCTTCTTAAATTCTTATATTACAGAAATTCAGAATGTAAATTTTATATTTGGAACAATTGAAAGTGTAAATTTTGTATTTTAAAATATACTTTTTTTTTTTTCAAAATATATAATTTGAAATACAATTTTTTTTATATGCACATTTCAAAATATAAAACACATTTATATTTTATATTTTGAATTATGCTGGAATACATTTTTTTATTTTGCAATCCAAAAATGTATCATACGAAATACATTTTCTTATATTCTTATCTGTACGTTTCATAATACAAAGATGTATGGGAGTACAGTTTGAAATTATGGAGGTGCTCAAAGAAATTAGACTCGTGTATGAAATGGGTTTGTATATGATAACAAGAAAATTTTGATAAAAGTGATTGGGGTGTGCTTGTAGCATTTACCTGTATTCCACCGCACAAGAAGACAGAAAAGAAAAATGAAAGCAAACAATGTATAACGCATACGCAGCCTGTTATATTTTTTTTGTTGTGATTCAAAAAAGGTGCATAAATGTTAGGAATTCAAGTATGAGTTCAAGTCTCACATTAGATAGAAATGAGAAAGTATAACAGTATACAAAAATAAAGACCCATAAACTCATTGTCTTAAGATTTTGGATCGAGAGTGGTGTCAATTCTTTATGTAAATCACTATATAAGAATAAGAATAAAGACCCACAAGTGTGAGTCTAAATATCAACTTGTCTTAAGGTTTTGGGTTGAGAGTGGTGTGAGTGTCTTTTATATATATATATATATATATATATATATATATATATATATATATGATTGGGCTCAGGTCTCATTGATGTTATGTCTCCCCAATGAAATCCCTTTTGTAACAATAAATACTAGTTTAGTGACAATTTGCCGTACGTTCATTGATGAGATAATTTTACACGAAGGAAGGACAAGAAATCAACTGGAGCCATCCCAAATTCCCTATTTTTTAGAATGAAGTCTCTAAACAACAGGATTCTCTATTGATGTAATATAGATTGAAGTTACGGTGTCTTGTCGTGCATGAATCCTTCTAAAATGTGTATTTGATTCAGAAGTTGACTTGGGAAATGAGCATCAAATACTTGGAGAAAAATTCAGGTAGATGACAAACATGTTTTCGGTTATGGGATCATCTGAATTATTACTCCAATAATGAAGAATGTGACCCACCACGTTTTCCGTTCAATTTGTTGATGCAACTTGCTTCGTTTCTAATCTGTTAAAGCAAATATACAACAATGTTCACTTCTTCAACCATACACGCTTTGGTAACTTCTTCTCGGAACACTTTGGCATCATCGTAGCTCTTTTTTTCCTTTCATAGACCTCTTTTGTGGTGAGTTCCAAACTATCCACCACGTGCAATAACTTCTTAACAAAAACGATTGATTTTATTCAGGTTTATTCTCTTCCGCTGTCACTTTTTAACATGTTTATCTCCTAATCACGTTGAGTTTCAATCAATTTCTGGTAGTTTTTGAAATGTTTTGTGACTTGGTTTTCAAAAGGTAGACCTAAAACCGTTGTACCGAAATAATGCTACCAAAACATAGTGGGCCAAAAATTTACTGTGCTCATTGGTCCACGAACAATTCAATGAACTAATTCTAGCCTGTAAATGGCTTTTTTCTGGTTACATTATGATTTTGTTACTTGTCTTCGACCATTGAAGCTGTTCGTACAAACTTCAAATTGAAGAGATCAAGTGTTCTGCACCACATACTGTAAAAAAAGTATTTCATGCCAAAGATTTTAACGAATCATAGCATTAGAAACACTTTCCGCCACTAAATAAAAATTTTTGCTCATGAGAATTTGGATGGGTTAATTTTTCAAAGCGTTTCAATCCCCAGGAGTTGGAAAGGTGATGGAAATTTGTACAAAGCACGGAATGTTGCATAGAAGATGAAGATGACAGCCACTTTTGTGGGTACATTAACTACTATACAAAAGAATTTACCAGGGATCGATTTTAACAATCAGAGATGAAGAATCTTCCGCCGTCCAAAAACCCTTTCCAGGTACTCTCCCAGCCATGATTTACTACTCAAACGCAATGCCCGTTTAAGATGAATTCGCGGATATTACATATACATCTGTCGCTACTTCAAGTGAGATTCAATCAATTGATTTGCTATAAAAATCGTGAATACAAAAAATGTGAAAGGTAGCATAAAGAATTCTAGAATAAGACCCCAATTTTGAGCCTATGAGACCTTAACTCCACTTGGACGTTTTCCTTCCATGGCATCCTTCTTGTCACGGCAATCAGAACAAAGAAAGGGACCTTGCCAGGGTTTGGAGCTGGTGGAGAAAATTGAACCGGCGTGGACAGAAATGCCCTCACTTGGAGCAAGATCAACTTGACAAACAGCACAAACAAAAATACCAGATGTTGATTGCCCCGTGTTCAAGTTGTCATCATTTCCTAATCTGCATACATAAGTATTAAATATCAATGAACCATAACTGATTTCAAAGTATTTCAAAGAATAAGATAGAAATTGTGATTGAGCAATTCGAATAACTCGATAACCAAACCAGGAAAAAACTTCCACCAGGAACAAACTCATAGCTACGGAACACATATTGAATTGGGTCACGTAGATCCCAAGTGGATATCATATCAATTAAGAGAGAACTATAATGTACACGTATTTATCAGCACACCTATATAATGTACTGTAACACAGAAAATAAAGATAAAATTTTAGTTTGTTTGATCAGGAAGGGTGCTGACATAAATATCTGAGGGAAATACTGTTTCCAATAGTATCAGAGTGTGTCAAAACAGAATTTGAATATGACAGATACAAATATTTATGAGGGAAAGACTGTTTTCAATAGTAACACACACTGTCAAAACAGAATTTGAACACCTTCCTATCATAAATTCTTATCTTCAAAGTTATGTCCAGTTAACTGTAATCCTACATCAAAACCTACTCGAATTGAAAATTACTTGTAGAAAATATAACATCAGTCCTAATAAAAACAGAGTCTATAGCCATGGGTGATATTCATAAATGGCAATGCATTATATTGAAGATCCTTAATGTCTATGCTTTTTGTTGGGGAGCAAACTTAATGCGCGCAGAGACAAGTCCATTAATGTTAGATGAAGAAAAATCCAAGTTGATCTGAACAAGAGCTAAATAAACAAATGGTTGTCAGAAAAATCCTTAATGCCTTAGCACGTATCTCACAAACTATCTCAGCATATCACTTACCAATCAGTAATAGTCTCACCACCAGCTCACCTTCATAAACTGTGTACCAACCCCTACTTTTAATGACACAAATACTGGCGGGACAAATGGAAGTCCAAAGATGGAAAACAAAAATGCAAGTAACCTTCATGAAATTTTCCCTTTTTCCTCAGTTGAATAATTTTTCATATAAAAGAGAACGAACAGATTACCTTTCAGCAAGCATTGCCGATCCTTCTTCAAACAACTCCTCCACTATATTTATAGCTGAAAGCTTTTTTGACAGCTTACTAGCAGAATCACGGGATCTTTTTCTGAAGGAAAGAAGATCTCTCAGCTTGTTCCGCTTTTGAGGGGGAGGTGTTGGTGGCAATTCATTATCAGGTGGGATTATGTCAACTACTATGCAAGTTGTATCATCCTTTAATCCTCTCGTTCGTAGTGCTTCCTGAATAACAGTTGAAATGTATATACAAGTAAGAAGAAATGCCAACTTTGTAACACTATGCTAATGTCAAATCACAAGCCAGAAGACATGCTGAATTGGCTAAATTACGGATAGCAATGTAGTGCATACTACCTTGACAACCTGCATAGCTGCAAGTTCCGCAGGCAAACCTCGACAAGATTTTGCAGCCATTTCTGAGGATAGAGCATCCCATATGCCATCAGAAGCAATTATAAGCCTCCCACCAGCCTTTGATAGCTATAATCCATCACAAAGGGTAAGTTTTTATCCTGAACAAAGACCTCACAGGCTGCATAGGAATTGTAATCTCTGTCATAAAGAAAATGAAATTATCTGGAAATGAATTATACCTTCACTTGTTTGACATATGGTATGGGAACTATGAACTCTCCAACATCCATGTCTCCAATTGACCTAGAAAGGCATAGACCCCCTGGCCAGCATCGAAGAGGACCAATCTGTAATGGTTCAGAACTATACTTCAAAACAAGGATAAGCAAAATTCAAACTCCCTAAATTAGATGCTGAAAAAGGGGCATGGGACAAATGCAAGATTTCTCCTTTCTTCCATTTTAGGATGAAAAAATAAATATAACTACAACTAAATATGCTCACCTCAGCACCACCAACTATGCTAAGTCTCCCAACTTCACCTCCACTAGCAGTTACACGTTCCCTCCTGTGCAGACAGAATAACTTGTAACAAAAAGCATACAAAAAAAAAAGAAGCAAACTAACTAGGCCATAAGGGATAAAAACATACTCTTCAATATTCTCTTCAAGTCTGTGATCAACAGTTAAGGAGGAAACAGCACCACCCTGGGCATCTAGCACACAACGGGAATCTCCAACAGATGCAACAGTAACAGTCCACCTATCCACTATTACAAACGTGGCTGTGGTTCCAGAAGTTTCTCCTACACAAAACCAAATAAAGGCTCTAATCAGTAAAAAGGAGAAATACATTCCTGATTCCCTTGTTCCGTTTTTCCACCCTCCCAATATGAATGAATAACTATACTACCACCAAAAGTGCAAGAATAAAAGCTAAAGTCCACACCTCGGCTCTGAAACTCCTTGTCGGTCTTAACGAAACCCGCAACCAATGCCCTGGGTAAAGCATGCAACCACTCATCTCGCCCGAGCCCACGAGGAAGAGCACTCAACACGTGATTTAACAAATTCTCCCTAGTAAAAATAGCAGCAGCATTTCCATTATGCCCATCAAAGATCTGTGAACCAGAAGAAATGAGTGATCATCTCATAGGATGATGTGCTTCCAGCCAAATGGACATTCATTACAGTCCAAAAACGATGTTGCCACACCCCAAGAGTAAAAAGTAAAGCTAAATTTCAATTAAAACAAGCAGAGCAAAATATAATCCGAAGCAGAAAAGTTGAACAATACCGCAAATACAGAAAAGGATGATGAAGGGTTCCCGGGCACTCGCTGACAATCTGTCTTAATCAGAAAGTAATCCTCCCCTTTCTTGGACTGAGCTGCATGTCCAAACCTCACAGTAGGCTTCTCCATCTTCTCACTCTTCATCTCTCTCTTCAGCAATGCGGCAAGAGGCACAAGATCATGATGACGCCGCCTCCCTTCACCAGAGGCCATGTCTTGCCCCACCAAAGAACCTTCAGCTTCCCCTTTTTCTCTTCACCAATTACTCGAAATCAAGAGGCCCTCACTCTCACGAGCATATTAGACCTCCAAGCATGAAACACTCCTCCCACGAGTAAACACTTCTTCGCAATATAAACTTTATCCCAACTTGATCTACATTCATCACAAAGATCAACAATTACCTACTCATCCCCAAAAACAACCAAATAAAGCATGTAAATCCAAAATGCAAAAGCAACTTTTTACAATGCATCATGCAAGTATGACCCAGTTTTAACATCTACCAAGGTTTTAAAGTACGATTACGGGAAATTGCAGACAAAAGCAACCACGATAGCAATCACAGTTGCAGGAAACTGCAATCACAATTGTAGTGGCAGACTCCAAAAAAGTCTCGACCTGCAGTTGCTTGATGAACCACGAGCTTGAATTACATTTTTCATTCAAAGAAACAGGGAAAATTTGTTGCTGGGTTCGAAGTACCCAAAACAGAGAACACAAATTCCAACCTTAGAAAAGAAGACAACAAAGTAGCTGAATTACCAGGGTGAATGTCTGGGTGTCCACCACGCGCAAAACCAGATCAGATAAGACCGCTACACCAAGCAAACTTGCACAGAAGAAGAAAGAAATATTTCAATACGTAGACGAAACGCGTATTGGTGACTAGGTATGAACTGTTAAACCCAATAATGCAAACCCATATATAATCTTCCATTAAACAAATAGAAGCACCCAATTCTTAGAGAGAGAGAGAGAGAGTTATTCACTTTAAAGAAATAAGAAAACAAAAAAACATAAAAAAACCTTGGAACCAACCCAACACTAAGTCAGCTCGAAGAACAATTTTCCACCACCAAGAAATGAAACAAAGATTTCAACTTTTATACGTAGATTCCACCCCAGAACCAAAAAGAATAACAATAAAGCAGATGCTGCTGGCGTGGTTGCACGGGATCGAGCTATTTTTCATGGAAGGAAGAAAGTGGCTTTACTGACTTATAAAGCCTTGCTTGCAAACACCCACATTCTGTTTCAGTTAAATGTCGGTATCTTTAAACTTTCTCTCTTTCCTTCCCCCAGAGGGAAAAAAATATACACACAAAAAAAAAATGCAACCCCCCCTTTTCTTTTTCTTTCTACTTTCCAAGAAAAAACGAGTAAAATAGGGTGAGGAAGTAGTGACAACTGGAAAAACATGTTGTAGCAGGCAAGTGTGAAATTGAGATGGACATACAACCTAAGCAGGAGACCAATTTCCGTCACAAACGAAGGGAATGAGTTTGATTATCTATCTCGTTGGATTATGACAAGAACAACTAGAAGATGAAAAGATGAAGGGAAATTGATTTAAGGAAAGAAACAAAGATGCAGACTTGGTGAAAGTATACAGATAAAAAAAAACGGGAGAGGGAGATGGTGGGGACCATCCAAAATTGTTTGCGAGAAGAAAACCAAAAAAAAAAAAAAAAAAAAACTGGTG
>Ga0214542_1011795_pt1 | contig 11736 bp, 10 predicted proteins | sample CNSS1metaG_FD_160096 | JGI IMG/M metagenome (GOLD analysis project Ga0214542, IMG submission 160096) | Root nodule microbial communities from cowpea collected in UCLA plant growth center, Los Angeles, California, USA - CNSS1 | ecosystem: Host-associated > Plants > Roots > Nodule | place: USA...
ACGAGATAGTGCGTTGGCGGCGGCTTGTCAGCCGTCTGCGAGGGTCTAAATTGAAAAAACGAACCGAAAGCAGGGTGATGCCGAATCGGTTCGACACGCACGAGCGGGAGACTGGCAATGAGTGTTATGAAGAGCGCGATCGAACTGGCCGATGAGAAGGCGATCGTCGCGGCAGCGGAAGCGGCCCTTGGCGAGATCGCGCTCATCCGCGCGGAGATCGGCAAGGTCATCTTCGGCCAGGAAAGCGTGGTGGAGCAGACCCTGCTCGCGGTTCTTTCCGGCGGCCACGCGCTGCTTGTCGGTGTGCCCGGTCTCGCCAAGACGAAGCTTGTAGCGACCCTCGGCACCGTTCTCGGCCTCGACAACAGTCGCATTCAATTCACGCCGGACCTGATGCCGTCCGACATTCTGGGCTCGGAGGTGATGGATCAGGACGCGGCGGGCCATCGCTCCTTCCGCTTCATCGCCGGCCCCATCTTCACGCAGCTCCTGATGGCCGACGAGATCAACCGTGCCTCGCCGCGCACTCAATCGGCGCTGTTGCAGGCGATGCAGGAATACCACATCACCGTCGCCGGTGCCCGTAAGGACCTGCCGCAGCCTTTCCATGTGCTCGCGACGCAGAACCCTCTCGAACAGGAGGGCACCTACCCTCTACCCGAGGCCCAGCTCGACCGATTCCTGATGCAGGTCGATGTCGGTTACCCGGAGCTTTCCGCCGAACGGCAAATCCTCCTCGAAACGACCGGAGTGGTAGAGGCCGAGGCCCGTCCGGTGATCAATGCCGAGCGCCTGCAGCAGCTCCAGAACCTGATCCGTCAGATGCCGGTCGGCGAGAAGGTTGTCGACGCCATTCTGGCGCTCGTGCGCTCGGCCCGTCCCGGCAACGGCAATGCCGCCACCGACAAGAACGTTGCGTGGGGTCCGGGCCCGCGCGCCGGTCAGGCCCTAATGCTCTCGGCCCGCGCACGGGCGCTCTACGATGGCCGGCTCGCGCCCTCCATCGACGATATCCTGGCGCTCGCCGAGCCCGTCCTGCAGCACCGGATGGCGCTGACCTTTGCGGCGCGTGCCGAGGGCATGACGGTGCGTGACGTCATCGCCGACCTGGTGAAACGGGCCAAGGCATAACGCATGGCCTCCATCGGGCACATCGTCGCGCGTACTCCCTCCGGCGAGGTTCTTTCACGTGCGCAGCAGCGCGCGATGCTCGTTCCTGACTGCCTTGTCGAGGCACGCCGGATCGCCAATACCGTCATCTCCGGCTGGCACGGCCGACGCAAGCGCGGCATCGGCGAGAACTTCTGGCAGTTCCGGCCCTACAGCGAAGGTGAGAGCCTGTCGCGCATCGACTGGCGCCGCTCAGCCAAGGACGACCATACCTATGTCCGCGATCGCGAATGGGAAGCCGCGCATACAATTTGGCTCTGGGCCGACCTTTCGCCTTCGATGATGTACAAATCGACGCTCGGCGCCGTCTCAAAGGAGAGCCGTGCCCTGGTTCTGATGCTGGCGCTCGCCGAGATTCTCGCCCGCTCCGGCGAACGGATCGGCTGTCCCGGCGTGATGGAGCCGGTCTCGGCGCGCAACGCCGCGGAGCGGCTCGCGACCGCTATCATGCTGAGCCCGCTTGCCGAGGGCCTGCCCGAGACCGGCATGATCCGCGGCGCCAGCGATCTGGTCCTGATCGGCGATTTCCTCGACCCCGCCGACAAGGTGATGGGACGGCTCGGTCCCCTCGCCCGCCGGGGGCTGCGCGGGCACGTCGTCGAGATCGCCGACCCCGCCGAGGAGGTCTTCCCCTATGCCGGCCGGACCGAATTCACCGATCCGGAAACGGGCGAGAAGCTGACCGCCGGCCGCGCCGAGATCCTACGCGAGGATTATCAGCGCGCCTATCGCGCCCGCCGTGACAGCCTCGGAGATAGCCTTCGCCATCTCGGTTGGACCTTCATTCCACATAGGACGGATCGCCCGGCGTCGGAGGCGCTGGTCGCAGTACACATGTATCTATCCGGAATGCCGGGCCGGGCGACGCATGGAGGGCAGCTATGATAGGCGGCCTCTCCTTCGTCTTCGCCAATCCGGCCATGCTCGCAGCCCTCGTCGCGCTGCCGGTGATCTGGTGGCTGCTGCGCATGACGCCGCCCAGACCCGCAGCCGAGGTTTTTCCGCCGCTGCGCATCCTCGCCTCGGTTATCAAGCGCGAGGAAACGCCGTCGAAGAGTCCCTGGTGGCTGACGCTTCTCAGGATGCTGATGGCGGCCGCCGTCATTTTTGCAATCGCCGATCCGGTCTTCAACCCGCGCAGCAACACACTCGCCACATCCGGCCCGCTGGCGTTGCTGATCGACAATAGCTGGGCGGCGGCACCAGACTGGGAGCGGCGCGTCGAGGCTGCCTCGGCTTTGATCGATGACGCCGAAGCGAAGGACCTTGCCGTGTCCATCGTCTTTACCGGCGAGCGCCAGCATGACGCGACGCCGGGATCGGCCGGCACTGCGCGCAATCGGCTCGCAGCGGTGGGCCCCGAACCGCTGCCGGCCGACCGGCGGTCCGCAATCGCTGCCATGCAAACGGCCTTCAGGGATGCACCGCCTGGAACGATAGCCTTCATCACCGACGGCATCGAGGCCGAGGACGGCAAGACCATGCAGACGCTGGCAGGCATCGGCGCGGCCGACCTCAAGGTGATCGAAGCGGACGGGAGCCAGGCCGTGGCGCTCACCGACAGCAGCAACGAGTCGAACGGCATGGCGGTGACGGCGAGCCGACTGAAGACCGACGACAGCCGCTCTCTCCCGATCGTCGCTTTCGACGCGCGCGGCCGTGCGATTGCGAACGGAACGATCGATTTCGCGCCCGGTGCGGCGACCGCGAAGGGAACGATCGAGGCTCCCTTCGAACTGCGCAACGACTTCGCCCGCATCGGCGTCGAAGGCGCCGCAACCGCCGGCGCGACGCATCTCCTCGACGACGGTTTTCGCCGCCGCCGTGTGGCGTTGTTGAGCGGCGAGGCGCGCGACCTTTCACAGCCGCTGCTGTCTCCCCTCTACTACATCAATCGGGCGCTCGCCCCCTATGCCGACCTCGTCGAGCCGCGCGAAACCGATCTCGCGGTCGCCATTCCGGAACTCTTGCAGCAGCGGCCCTCGGTCCTGATCATGGCCGATATCGGCCGCCTGCCGGAAGAGACCTATCCGCTGCTTGCGAAATGGATCGACAACGGCGGCACACTGATCCGTTTCGCCGGCCCGCGGCTTGCCGCCGCGCCCGCCGACGATCCGCTTGTGCCCGTGACGCTTCGGCAGGGTGAGCGGGCGCTTGGCGGCGCGCTCTCCTGGTCTGAGCCGCAGCCGCTCGCCGATTATCCGTTGAACAGCCCGTTTGCGGGCATGCCTCGCCCCACCGATATCCTCGTCAAGCGGCAGGTCCTGGCCGAACCGACCGCCGATCTCGTCGAGCGGACCTGGGCAAACCTCGCCGACGGCACGCCGCTGGTGACGACGGCGGCACGCGGCACAGGCCGCATCATTCTCTTCCATGTCAGCGCCGAGGCCACCTGGTCGAACCTGCCGATCTCCGGACATTTCGTCGAAATGCTCCGCCGCAGCGTCCAGCTTTCGCGCAGCGGCGGCATCGCCGCTGAAGACAGGGCGGCGCAGCCACAGACGCTGCCGCCGTATCGGCTGCTGAACGCCGACGGCCTGCTTGTCGCCGAAACCGCCAATGCCCGCCCGCTCGACATCGTGCCGGGTAAGGCGCCGTTGGCGACGCCGGAGAATCCGCCTGGCCTCTATGGTTCCGAGGACGGATTCACCGCGCTGAACCTGCTGCCGCGCGACGCTCAGCTCAAGCGCATCGACATGGCGGCCGCCGGCCCGTACACATCCGAGCGGCTCTCAGCGGCGGAGAGCTGGTCGCTGAAACCGGCGCTGCTGACGCTCGCATTGCTGCTGCTGCTCGCCGATGCAGCGATTGTCCTGTTCATGGGCGGCGCCTTTTCGCGCTCCCGCATGGCGAAAGCAGCAACAGCATTGTTCCTCGTGATGGCCGCGGCCGCTCTTCTTCCCCCTCCGCAAGCCCTTGCGGACGACGCGCGGCCGGATGACGCGCGCATTCTGGAACGGCTCGACACCACCCATCTCGCCTATGTCGTCACCGGCGAGGAAGACGTGGACCGTCTCTCCGAGAGCGGACTTCGCGGTCTCACCGATTTCCTCACCTATCGCACGACGCTCGAGCCGGGCGCCCCGGTCGGCCTCGACATCGCCAAGGACGAGCTCAGCTTCTACCCGATCATCTATTGGCCTATCTCGGCCAGCGCACCGATGCCGAGCCCGCAGACCGTCAGCCGCATCGATGCCTATATGCGCGCCGGCGGCACGGTGTTGTTCGACACGCGCGATCAGTTCTCCTCGCTCGGCGCCTCCTCCGGCGGCACGAGTCCGAATGCCGAACGCCTGCAGGCGATCCTTGCCAATCTCGACATACCGCCGCTGGAGCCCGTTCCGGCCGACCATGTTCTGACAAAGGCCTTCTATCTGCTGACGAACTTTCCCGGCCGCTACACGGGCAGCCCGCTCTGGATCGAGGCCCAGCTCGACAATCGCGAGGAGCTGAGCGACCGTCCGGCGCGTTCGGGCGACGGCGTGACGCCGATCATGATCACCGGCAACGACTTTGCCGGCGCGTGGGCGGTGGATTCCAACGGTGTCGCGGTGCTGCCGACGGTTCCGCCAGACGAGATGCAGCGCGAATATGCCTTCCGCTCCGGCGTCAACATCATGATGTATATGTTGACCGGCAACTACAAAGCCGACCAGGTGCACGTGCCCGCCCTGCTCGAGCGGCTCGGACAGTGAGGCAGCGATGACCGTCGACTTTTCGCCACTTCTTGCCTGGCCCTATCTCGCGGCATTGTCGCTCATCGCAGCCGCGCTGGCGGCGCTCGGGCTCTGGCGCGGCGTTCGCGGTGCCTGGATCAGGACGGCCGCTCTCGTCGCGTTCTGCCTCGCCCTTGCAAATCCCGTTCTCTTCCAGGAGGAGCGCCAGCCGCTCTCGACCATCGTCGCTGTGGTTGTCGACCGCAGCCAGAGCCAGGAGAATGGCGACCGCCGCGAACAGACCGACCGGGCGCTCGCCGATCTCAAGGAACGTCTTGCCCGCTTTCCCCAGATCGAGACGCGCATCGTCGAGGCCGCCGACGGCGAGGAGAGCGAAGCTCCCTCGACGAAGCTCTTCGGCGCTCTCACAACGGCACTGGCCGATGTGCCGCCCGCCCGCGTCGGCGGCGCCGTCTTCATCACCGACGGTCAGATCCACGATGTGCCGGACGTGAACCAGAAGCTCGGCTTCGATGCGCCCATTCATGGACTGATCACCGGGCGGCCGGACGAGTTCGACCGGCGCATCGAAATCGTGAGCGCGCCCCGCTTCGGCATTGTCGGCGAACAGCAGAAACTGACGTTCCGGGTTGTGGACGAAGGAGCGGCGCCCGGTGGCAGCGCCGAGGTCACGATCCGTCTCAACGGCAACGAGATCGCCACCGAGCTCGCGGAACCGGGGACGGACGTACCGTTCAGTTTCACCGTCCCGCGCGGCGGCAACAACATCCTTGAATTCGCCGTCAATCCTGTCGCCGGCGAAGTGACGGAGGCGAACAACCGCGCCGTCCACGTGCTCGACGGCATTCGCGAGAACCTGCGCGTGCTGCTCGTTTCCGGCGAGCCGCATGCCGGCGAGCGAGCCTGGCGCAATCTCCTCAAATCCGACGCCGCGGTCGATCTCGTGCACTTCACCATCTTGCGGCCGCCGGAAAAGCAGGACGGCACGCCGATCAACGAGCTCTCGCTCATCGCCTTTCCGACGCGCGAGCTTTTCGTCGACAAGATCAGCGAGTTCGATCTCATCATCTTCGACCGCTACCAGCACCGCGGCGTGCTGCCGATCCTCTACTACGACAACATCGCGCAGTACGTTCAGAACGGCGGCGCCTTGCTGATTGCCGCGGGACCGGAGCACGCCGGCAATGATTCGATCGCTGCCACTCCGCTTTCGGCCGTGTTGCCCGCGACCCCCACCGGCGTTATGACCGAAACGGCCTTCTTCCCGCGGCTTTCCGAGGAGGGAAAGAAGCATCCGGTCACGCGCGGCCTCGAAGGCGCATCGAGCGAGCCGCCGGCCTGGGGCCGCTGGTTCCGCACCGTCGACGTCGACCGGCCTCTCGGCCAGACGGTAATGGAAGCGGCGGACGGAAAGCCGCTGCTCGTCCTCAACCGCGTCGGCAAGGGGCGTGTTGCGATGCTGCTCTCCGACCAGGGCTGGCTCTGGGCACGCGGCTTCGAAGGCGGCGGACCGCACATTTCGCTCTATCGCCGCACCGCCCACTGGCTGATGCAGGAGCCGGCGCTCGAAGAGGAGGCGCTCACCGCACGCGCCCTCGGCCGGACACTGGAGATCACCCGTCAAACGATCGAGGGAGACCCCGGCCAGGCGACGCTCACCTATCCGTCCGGAAGGACCCAGGAGGTCACCCTTACCGAACGCGAGCCGGGCCTCTACAAGGCAGAGGTCAAGAGCGATGAAATCGGCCTCTTCGAGGTGGCCAATGACGAGCTGACGACGCTCGTCCATGTCGGCAATGTCGACGCGCCGGAGTTCAAGGCGGCGATCTCGACGGAGGAAAGGCTGAAGCCCTGGGCGGAAAAGACGAAGGGGCTTGTCCGCCGGCTGGCGGACGCCGACGGACCGGTCGATCTCCCTTCGATCCTGCCGGTTCGCGGCGCGGTGCGCGTCGCTGATGATGAGCGCCTGTCGCTGCGCATGACCGACGAGACGGTGCTGAAGGGCGTCAATTCGCTGTCGCTCTTCGCGGGTCTCTTCGGCCTCGCCGCGCTGCTCTTCCTCATCTCCACGACCTGGTATCGCGAGGGCCGGTGAGCGGCAGCGAGATAACGATCTCCGATCTGCGCGTCGTGCCGCATCTTGCGGCGGAGGTGGCCGATCGCGTCTGGCGGGCGTGGTGGAAGCCGAATGGATATCCGCTGGAGCACATCACAGGGCTGGTCCAGAATAATTTCAACAGCGCCCCGCTGCCCTTCGCGCTCGTCGCTCACCACGGCTCGACCTTCGTCGGCACCGCTTCCGTTATCGTTTCCGACATGGAAGAGCGGCCGCAGTATACGCCCTGGGTCGCCGCCGTCTGGGTCGATCCGCCATTTCAACGGCTCGGCATCGGCGGCGCGATCGTCCGCCATGCCGCACTGGCCGCGTTCGCCACCGGCGCCGAGACTGCCTATCTCTGCGCGCTACCTGCAAGAAGGCGTTTTTATGAGGGGCTCGGCTGGTCGCTGCAGGAGCAGAACGTGGGAGATCACCTTCTGGACGTGTTCACGCTCAAAACTGTCTGATCCCACGGCTCGCTGTTCGTCACGGTTTCGAACCTCATCGGTACAACCTCCACGGTCGTCATCCTCGGGCTTAACCGAGGATGACGAGGGGAGAAAAACCCTTGGTTCCAATCAGACCCGGTCATCCGTGGTCATGGACGCCGACTAGGCTGATGTGAGCGGTTTACCTTCAGGCTGCGGCGCCTGTCGCGGTTTGCGCGACGAATTCAGCAGCAGGCGCCACGCCGTCATCCCGCCAGGCGATCACGCCTTCGAGCCGCGTGTGAACGTCCGCCGCGATCGGCACGACCAGCACCCGGGCCGGATCGACCGGACCGGGGAATTCGAGCGCTCCGTAGCGCACCTTCTCGAAGCCGAGCGGCTGGTAGTAGGGCGGATCGCCGACGAGGATCACCGCCTCGGACCCCCTCCGCCGCGCGGCCTCGACTGCGATGCGCACCAGTTCGCGGCCGATGCCCTTGTTCTTGTGCGACGGCCGCACGGCAAGAGGACCGAGAAGGTGTCCCCGGACGGACCCGGCGATCACCGGCGTCATCCGCACGGAAGCGATCGTCTCGCCGTCGTCGGCGCAGATGAAGGAAAGCGACCGGTCATGCGGCCCCTGCTCGCGAATCCGCGCGGCAGCACGGGCGAAGCGGCCTGGGCCGAAGGCTTCTTCATTGATGATTTCGATGGCTGCGTCGTGGGACGCGTCTTCAGTCAGATAGACGAGATCGTGCTTTTTCATGGATATCGAGAACCGGCATGCGAACGAACACAAGGATGGCTTCACCCGAAAGGGTGTTTCAGCATCAGCGTCGTCGCGGGCTTCCCGACAGGATCATGGTTAAGGTCGTTTCCGAACGTGAAAAAGCTAACGGATCGCCGATACCAGAAAATCGCCATCTGTCAAAGCCGAAAACGCACTGTTCTGAATTTCGCCCCTATCGGCGGCGCCTCGGCGCGCTATCTTCGGTTAAGGAAACGAGTGAAGGAGTTCGCCCATGGGCAGGCTGGTGGATGGCGTCTGGCAGGACGTCTGGTACGACACGCGTGCAACCAACGGCCATTTCAAGCGCAGCGAGTCGCAGTTCCGTAACTGGGTCACCGCCGACGGATCCCCCGGCCCTTCCGGCAAGGGCGGCTTCAAGGCGGAAGCAGGCCGTTATCATCTCTACGTCTCGCTCGCCTGTCCCTGGGCCCATCGCACGCTGATCTTCCGCAAGCTCAAGAAACTCGAAGACATCATCTCGCTCTCGATCGTCGATCCGCTGATGCAGGCGAACGGCTGGGAATTCAAGGGCGATGAACGTGGGGGCGAGAACGGCGGTACCGCCGACCACCTCTTCGGCTCGCGCACCCTTTGGGAGATCTATGTGCGCGCCGATCCCATCTACTCCGGCCGGGTGACCGTGCCGGTTCTCTGGGACAAGCAGAAGAACACGATCGTCTCCAACGAGTCCGCCGAAATCATCCGGATGTTCAGCTCGGCCTTCGACTATCTCACCGGCTCGACCGAGGATTTCTGTCCGAAAGAACTGCGGGCGGAAATCGATGCGTTGAACGCGCGCATCTACGACGCCGTCAATAACGGCGTCTACAAGGCCGGTTTCGCGACGAGCCAGGCGGCCTATGAGGAGAGCGTGACTGCCCTCTTCGCCATGCTGGATGAGCTCGAAGGCCGTCTCGCCTCACGGCGCTATCTGCTCGGCAACAACAGAACCGAGGCCGACTGGCGCCTGTTCACGACGCTCCTCCGCTTCGATCCGGTCTATGTCGGTCACTTCAAATGCAATATCCGTCGCCTCGCCGACTATCCGAATCTTCATGGCTATCTGCGCGATCTCTATCAGGTGCCGGGCGTCGCCGAGACGGTGAACATGCACCACATCAAGCAGCACTATTACCGGAGCCACACCATGATCAATCCGACCGGCATCGTGCCGGTGGGGCCGGTCGTCGACCTCGGCGCTCCGCACGGGCGAGATGATCTTTAGACTGGAAGTAGGAACTGCCTACCAGAATGTATCCGGTGTCGCCGCTCCCGCAAGTTCGGTGAGGCGGCGCCGGGTCGCCGGCGTCGTCTCCGCTGGGAGTTCGTCAAGCGAAAAGAAGTCCGCCGCGGCGATTTCGAAATCGGGGAGCTTCGGCTGCTCTTGGCGAACATTGTCGCAACGGAAAAAGATGACGTGATCGCGCCTGCTGGTGCGCCGGTTGTAGTAGACCTGGAAGAGCAGCGGCCCTGTCGTCAGCATGAGATTGCCCTCCTCCCTGAGCTCGCGAACGATCCCCTCCACCGCCGTTTCGTTACGGTCGAGGCCGCCGCCGGGGAAATGCCAGCCGGGAAGGTAGGAGTGCCTGACGAGGAAGACACGACCCTCGTCATCGAAACACGCGGCCCGAACCCCGAGCGTCATGCCGCGTGCGAAAGCAAAGTAGACATGGGCGAACCGCGTCAACAGGCGGAGCCGCCAGTTAAGCAACTCCTGCCGGCGGTTCTCGTCCATGTGCTTCTCTCCTGCTACCCTACGATCCCTTACATCGGAGCGCGGCGCTTTAGGCCATCCGGGATAATCCGTTCAAGTGATTCCCCTGACCTGGAATATGCGCTAGACGGAGTTGATGTTCAAACTTGCGCATATATCGGACGTCCATCTCGGGCCCCTGCCGGACCTCACTCTCCGTGAACTTGCCTCCAAGCGGATCACCGGCTTCGTCAACTGGCACAGGAACCGGGTGCGTCATCTCTTCCCCGGCACGCTCGACTGCCTGATGGAGGACATCGAAAAGCGCCAGCCGGATCACCTGACAATCACCGGGGACCTCGTCAATCTAGCCTCGTCCTTGGAGATCGAGGCGGTGACCGCTTGGCTCGCGGAGGCCGGCGACCCGCGCGACATCTCCGTCGTGCCGGGCAATCACGACGCCTATGTGCCAGGCGCCTATGAAAAGATAACGCGCGCCTGGTATCCCTACATGCGCAGCGACGATAGCCCATCCGGGTGGCTGAAGAACCATGCCTGTTTCCCCTATATGCGGGTGCGCGGGCCGGTGGCGCTTATCGGCTGCTCGACGGCCGTTGCCACCCCGCCTTTCGCCGCCAGCGGTTACTTCGGTCCGCGGCAGGCGCGAGCGACCGTCAATCTCCTGCGTGCCGCAGGCGAGGCCGGGCTCTTCCGCATCGTCATGATCCATCACCCGCCGATCCGCGGCGCAACCTCGATGCACAAGCGCATGATCGGCATCCGCCGTTTCGCCGCGACCATCTCTTCCGGCGGCGCCGAACTGGTCCTGCACGGTCACACGCATCTCAATACGGTCTATTGGCTCAAGGGGCATGCGGCACCCGTGCCGGTCGTTGGCATCGCGTCGGCATCGCAGGGGCCCGGCGGCAGCAAGCCCGTCGCCGCCTACAACCTCTTCTCGGTGACCGGCGGACCGGGGGACTGGCATCTGACCCGGGAACGCTACGCACTCGGTGCCGACGCCAAGGGCGTGACGCTGGCCGAAACGACGCGCTTCTAAAGCGGCTCGTGAAGTGACCACATAGGTCTTCGTCGACGGAAATTCAGGTCCGAGCGAATAATCAGCGAGACTGATGCGTCTTAATCGCGTTCGGGGGCAATCGACCTACGGTGGAACTGGGTTCGCCAACGCCCGCGCGATGTTCACAGGAGACAGGCAGATGAACCGAAAAGCGATTCTCTTCACCCTTGCAGCCTTCTTGGCCTCGGCAATGGGTCAGGCCGCGCTGGCCGTCGGCGAAGACAACAGCGAGCCGCCGAAGAAAACGAAGACGACCACCCAATGCAAGAACGGCCAGGTCTGGGACGCCAAAAGAAACAGATGCGTCGAAGCGAAGAGAAGCGATCTCGGCGACGATATCCTGTTCGATGCTGCCCGCGAATTCGGCCAATATGAGAACGCGATCAAGGTGCTCGGCGCGATGAAGGAGCAGCAGAGCGCCCGCGTCTTGAACTATCTCGGCTACGCCAACCGCAAGGCCGGCCGCATGGAACTCGGCATGCAATTTTATCGGCGTGCGCTGCAGGCAGACGAGAACTATATCCTCGCGCGCTCCTATATGGGGCAAGCCTTCGTCGAGCAGGGGCGGATCGAGGAAGCAAAGGTTCAGCTCATCGAAATCCGCGATCGCGGCGGCGAAAACACCTGGGCTTACCAGGCACTGTTGCAGTCCCTCGGAGGTGTTCGCGCCTATTGACGCGTTGGCGCATAGCGCCGTCGGGGATTTGAATGCGGGCGGTGGGAAACCGGCGCCGGAACGGAAAAACCTCTTTCCGTTCCGGCTCTTCCCTTGCAGACTTCGGATCAAATGTTTCATATC
>Ga0214542_1011799_pt1 | contig 11731 bp, 5 predicted proteins | sample CNSS1metaG_FD_160096 | JGI IMG/M metagenome (GOLD analysis project Ga0214542, IMG submission 160096) | Root nodule microbial communities from cowpea collected in UCLA plant growth center, Los Angeles, California, USA - CNSS1 | ecosystem: Host-associated > Plants > Roots > Nodule | place: USA...
TATATATATATATATATATATATATATATATATATATATATATATATATATATATATATATATATATATATATATATATATGACACGTATGGGACCTCCACCGTACCAAAGGATCAAGTAAGCAGGGCATAGCTAGCGGCATAGGAGCTGATTCGGCGTTAGTGGCTTCATGTCGGACTAGAGTCATCCAATATGTGGTTCCCCACGTTCCATCACTTCTTTGTTCATTTTCAATATTGATTGTGAAACACATGAACAACAAGATTATATATATATATATATATATATATATATATATATATATATATATATATATATATATATATATTCAACCAGTAACAGATTTTGACAAAAATTGTTGGGGGAGCCAAAATAATACATCAAAAAATTATACATTTAATTATTGTCACTAATAAAATAAAAATGAATACATAATTTAGTATAACAATAACTAAAAAAGAAATCACACGTATCTAAAAAATTGTGAAACGAAAATTCAATGATAATCAAATCACATTTAAAATTCAGATATAAAAAACACAAAGTACAATATTTCTTTTCTATGTTCATAAAATAAAAAATTAATATACAAGAGGCTGATTAAATAAATGATTAAACTAATATCTTACTATCAAGAGAGACATGTAAGACCCACTTTTATTTAGTGTCCTAATGTTTAAGGATTGTCACACTGTTGGGCTTAAAGGTTGGCCCATAGGGTGCTAGGGCCCCTAAAGCAGCCAAGGTCCCTCATTTGCAGCTCACTCTGAGAAATCAGTGCTCTAACTCTCCCTTTTTCTCTCCACAGAACCTCTGCTAGGGTTTGTCCCTTTGTCCCATTCAAACTAGTTCAACTTCGTTCTCCCTCCACATAAGTTAGTTCTTGAACCATGCTCTTCTCTTTCTGAGTTAGTTTTCGTGGGTTCTATTGGGTTCACTGTAGTAACCCTATTATTCTTCCTTTGCCACTATTCTCAACTCTCGAGTCTGCTCTTGAAGTTGTTGGCTTCGTTGAGTCTGGTGTCGAAGTCCTTTGCCGACCCCTTTCCAGGTAAGGAAAGTTAGGGTTCCTCATATTTTCTAAATAATTGCCTATTTTTTACTTGTCTCGAGTTTATATAAAGTGTATGTTGTTCTGGTTGTATGATATGCTCGGTTTGGTATTTTGGGTATGCAAATATGGTTGATGCAGGTATGAATAGTGGCGAGAACTGATATTCTCGCCCAAGCGAGCACGTCTCGCCTAGCAAGACTAATAGAGGCTCGCCCAGGTTTTCCTGCTCGAGCTGTCGCTTAAGCAACGAATCTCCGTTTTGAGCGAGCTACAATCTCGCTTAGGCAGGAGGGCTCGCCTAAGCGAGAAATCGCAAGAAGCCACTGTTCGCTTTTCGAGCTCTCGCTTAGGCGAAAGGAGCTCGCCTGAGCGAGGGACCCCTCTCACCTAAGTGAGGCCTTTCAGTCTGAGCGAGAACTGGGAGAGAGTGCATCCAGGTTCTATTTTCTTCTTTGTCCTTGTATGTTTGCCACATGTTTGGGTGAATTAATATGTTAAAAGCATGAAATGAGTGATATGCATGTATGGAATTGTTCATGGGCTGAATATGATGAGTTTGGTATGATTTTGGTATGGAATATGAATGAAGGTTGGTTATAAATGTTGGCATAAGATTGGTATGCATGACAAGTACATACTTGGTGGGTGAAACATGATTTGTATGTGGTTAGGACGTAATTCTATAATAGTTTCGTGGTGGTGCCTCATTGGTTAGGGCGTAATTCCATGAATCTCTAGGTGAGATCTCATAGTGGTGCCTTAGTTGGTCAGGACGTAATTCCATGACCCCTGTTAGTGGGAGTTCATGGTGGTGCCTCATTTATATAATTTAGTAAGGATTCAAGGTAAGGATTGCATCCTGACACTCTAATGAGTTAGTTAGTCTCACATAGAGCGTACTGACTCAAGTAGTGAGAGTAGCAGGAGGCCTAAACTACTTTAAGGGGTAACCTTGTGTGTGAGGGATGTAACACTGGAACAATTAGCTCGGTAGAGAAGTAAAGGTCACCACAAGTGCAAGCATCCGCGGAATCCGACTAATTATATGTATCTGGATGAGTTGTGTCTTGAGTCATAGTGTATTGCTTACAAGTCATAGCATGATTGGTTGACATATGCATCTTGAACTATAAAATTGTATGTAACTGTATGATAGATCATTTTCTGCTCTAGCTTACCCTTCTGTTTGTTGTATGCTCTGTTTGTGTGGTTTTCTCTTTTGCGATGATCATCAATTTATTGATGTGAGCTGATGCGAGAAATCCTCGTGGTCAACAAGGGAATGGTGATTCCGCTGCATAGCCGCCTGGGCTGGATTCCACTTATTGGGGCTTTTTTTTAGGGCTACGGCCCATGTATTGTCTTGCCTTTGGATTTCATTTTGTACTATTGTTGATCTCTTTACTATACGTTGTATTGGCGTCGTGGTGTGCCTTGTCTTCTCTTTAGTACCTTGGATACTTGTAGGAGTGACGTTACACTCCATTGACCTTACTTCTTATATTATTTTGTGTGACATTTCTTTTAATTAGCATTATTAATTAAATGGGGTGTTACAAGACAAGAGAGAATTACCTTCTTCTTTATTTCTTCGAGAATAGAAGAAAATCGCTGAGAGATGGGAGCAAAAATAATAGATTTTTTCTCTTCAGAAACAAAAGAAAATAGGTGAGAACAATTTTTGAGAAAATCAAGACATAATGGAACCACAACTAAAATTCGGTTATAAAAAAACACACAGTACATTATATTTTCTTCTATATTCATGAAATAAACAATTAATATAAAAGTGGATCATTAAATAAATGATTAAACTAATATTTCACTATCAATTGAGACAAAGAATTACCTTTTTTTTTCTCCCACGATAATGGAAGGGGCAGAGGAGAAATAAGAGCAAAAATAATAGATTTTTTTCGCTTCAAAAACAAGAAAAAACAGGTGAGAGTAGAATATGAGAATAATTTGTGAGAAACTCAAACCATAAAAAATAAAAAATATGAAAAATATCTTGATAAATCTTTTTATTCTTTATTTTTTATTATGTTTAATTTTATATTTTATTATTTATTAACATTAATTATTATGTTTATAAAAGAAATAAAATATTTGATTTAATCATCATTAATTTGTAATATAATTTTTAATATCTATAATATAAAAAATTAAAACATATATAATATAAAAAAAATTCAATTTTTTTTGGGGGATGCCCTCACAGTGCTTTGTCACTGTTCCCAACAATCTTCCCTCAAGGGTGAGTCCCAGGTGTATGGTGACCATTTTTTTGTTATGGTTATGCGGTTATTCACCCCGAACCATCGACTTTGATACCACTATTGGGATTATATTTTTTTGTCATATAAGGTTATAATTATTTTGTTATTGAGAGATTGTGGTTCTAGATATATAACATTGGTCTTACACATATAAGGTATTTAACACCACTTTTACCCCCCTAAACCTTAAGACAATGGTATTATGGACCTTTATTCTTATATAGTATTATGGGCCTTCATATGTCATAGTCCTTAATGTACACGGTCCAACCGAGTGCATATCGATCTTGTAGGACGACATATGAAGGACCATGACAATACAACAAGTCACCATAATCACCACCCAAAAGGAAGATAAATTTAAGATTAATTAATTCATTTTGATTAACATGTTATTAGGCCAACTGAAGCAAAGTTCAACCAGGTAAGACTCATGACCCTAGTATAAAAGGTACATTTTATGGAGTATACGATTACATTATTTTCTCTTACATTGATTTTCTGATATCTGATACTTCGGACTAACTTTGAAATCAAAGTGTCTTTTGCATACGTCTCTTCCTTTTTTTCGTTTGTGATCAGAAAACGAGTTTCTTTTAAAATTGAGTCCATAAACTTTTGAAAATTATTTTAGTAGACTATATATATAAAAAGTAAGTTTACGTATATTATTATTATTATTATTTATAATATATATGTATATATATATATATATATATATATATATATATATATATATATATATATATAGGAATAGAATTAATTAAAAAGATGGATTAGGAACACCCACAAAAATATCGTGAAAGTAATAAATAAAAGAAATAAAAAGTGGAACTAGGGACATCCCACTCAATATAGTAGTAAAAGAATACACAAAACAGTAAATGTCTACACCCCCTCACCTCAAAAGTGGACAACAACGTTACGAACATTTCTTTTACTTCATGCTCTTTGCTCTTTGCTTCTTTCTCTCTTTTCGTTTTCTATTGTAACTTTACCCTTCTTTTTCTTTTCTGAGGCTCATCCCCTTTTTATAACACTAGTTTACCAATTGGAACATTAATTGCAATGAGATATTTCTTTCTCTTTTTCCACATACGTTGAATGCTATCTTATCTTCATATAGAACATTCTTGAGTAAAAGAAATTTCACATATTTTAATGTTTTATAAGTACAAGTTTTATTTAATGCTTGAAGTACTCTTAAGATTCCTTTTTATCCACCATGACCATGACCACGAAACAATATTTTAGTACAGCTATAATATATTTATATGTAAATTTTTATTTATAACTTATATTTATATATATATATATATAATATATATATATATATATATATATATATATATATATATATATATATATATATATATATATAATATTATTCTAGTAATTATTTAATTTCTAGTATATTTGCAATTTATATGTTCGTAATTTATTATAATACATGTTTTATATATAATATCTATATATTTATATTATTTTATTAACTTGTTTATATTATTCTTAAATATTTGTTATTATTATTGTAGCGGTACTTATCATTTATTTTTATTATTTATAATTTTTTTCTTTTATCTCTTATGTCTACTATTATTTCTAAGAAATATAATTAGTATTATTTATAATAGTAATATATATATATATAACAATAAAATATTTATAAATAATCTGACGATAAAATATTTATAAATAATCTGTCACAATTTTGCTCTTAAAAAATACTTTAGAGGATGAAAGGAGGAAAAAATATTTAAACTTCCTTATACCTCAACTTATAAATAATGTGAGACTATTGCGCGTGGTAAAAACTTAAGCACCTCAGTCGAGGTCTAAGGATAATGATTGTTCGTCCCCAATGGAGGGTTTAACGGATTGATGGTTCTATTATCGGTCCCACGGTGAGAGTCAATTGTTAAAACCAGAATTTGAAGCGTAAACCTTTGTATATGACAATATCTTAGTGGTGACTCGAATGCTCCTGATGACCCGAATTGAATTCCTTGTTGCTCCAAATGGGGGAGATTACTTGTAAAAGACTCTCTAAATCATTAAGAGAGCCTTATGATCTATGAGAATAGAGTAAGGGGTATGAGAACCTGTATGTATATTGCCTAGAGAATAGTAGATGTATTGATAGAGTCTTTTGGGCCTTGGGTCTAGTGATAAATCATGTAATATAATATCATGCAATATTAGTAAAATAATGACTTACCTCAAATAATTTATAATAATAATAATAAATAATAATAATAATAATAATAATAATGTGATATTTTACCTTATATACTAAATATCATGTAAATATTTGATATCGAGAAATAGTGGTGTAATCAAACTTTTGAGTTTTGTCATAATTATCATTAATATGTGAATTTTTCTCCAATAAATGTATCTTATAATATTCTATAGCCTCTTGGGGATGATGAGATTAATTGGGTCTTATTGGACCACATCACTTAACACATCAATTAACACATACAATTTTACCAAGGTCACTTAAAAACCAATTTATATCTTCGCTTATCAATTCAATAAACAGTAAAATTCTTGAAGATTCAAGGAATTTAACAAATTTAATCTACATCAAAGCCCTTGCATGAAATAATTTCCCGACAAACAAATATCACCGCATTTTATAAAATTCTAAGTTGGAATTGACAACAATGATAGTTTCTTAGTTTTCCTTTTAACATTTTGAAAGAGATTGTTGAGACACATATAAGTATGTCAAAAAAATTCGTACATGTGAATATTTGCAGATAAAACCTACAACGGGTAGACAATGAATATTGTAAATGGATATCCACGAATAACGGGTACGGATATTTTTATACCCATATGTTAACGGGACGAATATGGATATCATAGTATCTCATACCCACTATACTCTAATTTAAATTAAAAAAATGATTAAAAAGTTAACACATCAATTTTAAATGAGTTATTTTCATCAATTGGTCTTACAACATCTTCATTTCTTTATAAACTATCATTCAACACTATTTAAATAAGTTATCATTTTGTTTGAAATTTATGAATGTTATTCATTATATTTTTATTTGAATTTATGGTTAAAACATGTTAAATATTAAATTTTTCTTTTTATAAATAATCGTGGGTACCATGAATATTTTTGGGTATTGAAAAAATAGGCGAGTACCTGCATACCGCATAACGGATACCCATACAAATATAAATATATGGACACAAGACAAATATTTATCCAACACTATAGAATACAAGAGAGCTACTACTCGTACTCTACCCATCATTGACATCCCTAGACACATAACATAAAGAGCGAGCTCCTTATCACTTCAAAATGTCAACGCTAATCAATCATTACTCAATTTTAATTAATTTAAAACTTTAGCCTTTATATCTCAAAAACCTCTATTATTCATGTATCTCTATTTAAAAGAGGAGGAGATAAAAGTTTAGGAAAAGGCAAAGGTGGAAACAATTACTTAGGTAAAAATAGTTACAATAATATTAAAAAAAATGAATAGTCCAAACAAAATTTATGAAATAAATTCTTATATTAAGAAAACAATAATTAATAAGGAAATAATTGATCACAAATTATTTGTTATAGACTTTCATTCAGAGTTATTATTTAATAAAAATGTTAATAAAGAAAATATTATCATAAATTAATTTTCTTATAGACTTTTCAATTATAGTTATTATTGTAATTATTTATTTCTTAATATACTAAAATTTGTAATTATTTGTTTCTTAATATAGATTTATCACAATAAATAATAAAATTTCAGTCAACAACATTACAAAAATAACTTTTATTGTTGTTAATAATTGTAATTAATATTGACTGAAAATAATATCAATAATCAATGTTTATCAAGCAAAAATTATTAATTTCATTAAAAGAAATGAATCAGGACTAAATATAATTAGTGTATATAATATAATAATTGATATAAGAAATAATTATAAATTATTTTAAATATTAGTAATTTTGAATTTATAAAATGATATAACTTAGTTAATGTAAATGTAGTGACTAATTATTTTGGCTTTTAACTATTAATTCTTTTTCATATTTTTGTAATTTATGTTAATGAGTATCTAAAGAGTGAATTATCGGAGTCTAATCGGCCTATTTACCTTTTAAGAATATATTATATTAAAAGTGAATTCTCAAATATCAAAAGTAAAAAAGTTTACGTTGTAATTAATTATAATAAAGTCATACAGGTAAAATTTCCAATGTTTTTAAAATTAATTTATTGTGGAAAGAAAGTATATCCTTATTTGCACTCCAAGCAACTTTTAATAACTTGTTTTTCCTCACAAAGATTTATCTTTCTTGAGTGCTTCTACATCCGCAATATACCACTGATGATACCTAACAAACCGAAAAACTTTCCCTCGACTCCATCACCACCATCATCAATTTTCAAGATGGCCGGTGGCCACCGGCTTTGTTCTCAGATTTTGGGATTCATTCACGCACTTCAATTTCTGTGTTCAATCACAACCGTCCACGGCAAGGTCCCACAGTCCCCGGTTGAATGCAGCAGTTCCGGGTGCATTCTCCGCAACTCCTACGGTGCGTGGGGTGACCGCAGGGACTGTTCTGCCATCAACGTCACATACCCAACTACAGAAGAACAGCTTCGTTCGGCAGTGTCCTACGCTGTCCGAAACAACCTCAAAGTCAAGGTGGTCACCAAATTCTCGCACACCATTCCCAAGTTAGCATGTCCCCAAAGTGCAGGCGCCACTCTGCTCATCAGCACAGAGAAATACGACTCCGGCATCGAAATCGATGCTGTGAATATGGCGGTGACTGCGGACGCGGGTGTGGGGCTCCGGCAACTTATCGACGCGGTTGAGAGTGAAGGGTTCAGCTTGGTGGCTGCGCCTTATTGGGAGGGTGTGACGGTTGCCGGAGTTATTAGCACGGGGGCACACGGTAGTTCGTGGTGGGGTAAAGGTGGTTCTGTTCATGATCATGTTGTGGGGATTACTGTTGTAGTCCCTGGTTCCAGATCTGAAGGGTATGCAAAGGTTTTGAGGTTGGAGGCGCAGGACCCCATGCTTAATGCGGCCAAACTGTCTCTGGGAGTGCTTGGTGCCATCTCCAAGGTCAGGGTATTTTCGTCCTTTACCTTTTTTAATGCTCAATTGAATAATGATATTTTACTCTTTTTTTTTTATATTTATTTTTAATTTATCATTTTAATCATTTCGAAATTATTATATTATATTATTAAAAAAATTCAAGAAAAATAATTAAAAAGTAATTAAAATAATAAGTTAAAAATTAATAAAAAAATATGTTAAAATATCATTATTATATTATCATTCATGATTTCTTTGTCTCATGATTAAGATTTTCTGTCGCTTAGTAAATAGGTGCATGATGAGAGATTTTTTTTTTCTTTTATATCTTTATTATTTAAGAAATAAATTATTATTGTTTAAAATTAGTTAGGACAGTCGGTTTACATGTGAATGAACTGATGTTAATACAATAATATTGTTAAATGAGTAGTTTTTAAAATAACATTAAATAAATATTACATCATGACTTAGTACGATAAAATCTTATAAATTCTTAAAACTCAAAATACAAATAGAAAGAAACATATTAATAATATTTATTTTAAAATTTTAAGATATATAAAAATATTTTCTGAAAATAAAATAAATACTTTATTTAATATTTTTAAGAAAAATATATAAGTAATATTTATTTATTTTAAAAAAAATTGTTGAAATGTTTTGAATTAATTTTACCAATTTATCCCTTTTTGACCCGATTCTGTTCAATCAGGTTATCCTTAAACTAGTCTAAAAGTAGAACTTTATTATGTCAGAATTTTATTCTGTCATATATTTGTTCCCCAAACAAATCTCAAATGATTTCTTTATTTTTGTAAAGATTCATTTTTCAATTTATCAAATTACTTTCTTTTATTTTAATCTTTAGTTTAAAAATAGTATATATATATATATATATATATATATATATATATATATATATATATATAAGAATTGCAATAAAAATATCAATTTCAAGATATAATATTTTAAAATTTCAACAATTTATTTAAATTTGTATAGTACTTTAATGACGGAATTACTTGTTTCCCCGTTATTTTATATCATAAAACATAATTTATTTTTCCTATTTAAAAATTTATTCAAACTTATCTGGTCCTTATTTTCAAAACTCCATTATTGTGTTAAACTGGTTCAAATGTTAGCAAGTCTTTTCAGTTTGGGCGCAGCTCACTGAGAACAGCGTCTTGCATTTATTAAGAAATAATACTTTAAAGATAACTTTTACAGGAATTATTACTTCCTTAGTCTCTTGAAAATTTGCTTTTAAAAGTAATATAATCGTTGAAATAGTAAACTTTTATATTTGTCAAAGAAATTAAAAACTTGAAAGTTTAACTTTAAGAGTAATATACTCATTAAAATAGTAAATTTTTATATTTATAAAGAAAAAGAAAAAGTAAAATAGTGAAAATAAAGTGACCTATGAAAACTTGAAAACTTATTAAGTGTAAAAGTAACATGTTTCTAAGTTTTATAAGGATTGTATTATGTCAAATAATCAGTACCGTATAAACGAATTATATATGAGTATACATAGTTTTTTATGCACATTTAAAATTTATATTAATTCATGTATTTAATTCAATTAGTGATTTATCGTTGCAATAATTTCACGGGTTCAATACTATACTAGGTTTTAATAACATTGAGAAGAAGTGAGGATAAAGGGAAGGGTTTTTTTAACGCTGTTAAAGTATATAATGCTGTTTTTTTAAGATAAAAAAGAAACAAAAATAAAGAAAATATAGTTATTAATAAATAAGATAAAAACAAGTAAAAAATGGAAAAAATATTTTAAATTATGTAATCTGATTGAATAGTGTTTTGGCCTTTGAATTTTTAGTTGAGGGAAATATAATTAGTTATTTGATTTAGAAAATAGGGAAGAGAAAAATTGTTAAAAGCCATTTCTTTTATCTCCCATTTATTTATTTTTATCTGTTCTTACTATCTATTAATTGACTTAAATTATTCATTTTTCAAAGTACTTTCTTTCACATTTCTACTGTTGTCATATATTAAAAATTTAATTTTATTATTTTATGTATTTCTATTTCTTGACGTTTCTTTTTTTTTCTATTTTTTTTAAATAATCATGCTTGATTAGTATAATTAATAATGCAGTTTTATTTTTATAAAAGTAGCTATTTGATTATGACATTAAATAAATTTTGATCTCAATAATCATTAATGTAATTTTATCTTAATTAGAGGACAAAGATGTTCATAATTGTTATATAGTTGTAATTGATAATGGATTTGATGCACACTAAAATTTATCATCTATTTATCATTCATACATATTCAAAAGAAACAAAAAATAATAATTTGAATGAGTGACAGAAAGCAATATAAAAAAAGGGGAAATGTTTCCATAAAATAGTGCAATCCTCCCATAAAAAAGAATATGAAGAAGTGCTAGAAATTCAAAGAGATTGCTTTTTTTTTTTTTCAAAAAGTAAATGCTTTACCTTTCAAAAGTTTCAAGCCTTCATCCTTCAAGTCTTCAAAATTGAAGCTTTTATTGAGAGGTCTTCGATCATTAGAGAGATATTTTTACTTATTTCTTGACAGAGAATTTAGAAATTCTAAAGTCCTTGTTTTGATTAAAAAACAAATATATGAATAAAAGACAAAAAATGATATTTTTGTCTTTAAAATGTATGACATTGTTTAAGGTATAATTGGTAATCTTTGATTTCATTATAATTATATTGAAATCTGGAATAATTAACTCCACTAATTAAAAATCAAAAAACGATATTTTTGTCTTTAAAAAGTTTATTATATGAATTTATATTATTTTAATTAGTGGAGTTAATTATTCTATATTTAAACATAATTGTAATGAAATCAAAGATCATCAATTATACCTTAAACAATCTCATACTCTTCAAAGACAAAAATACCCTTTTTATTATCCATACATTCATCTTTTAAATACAAAACAAGCATTTTAATTTCTAAACTCTTCTAAACTCTCTACTAAGAAGTAAACAAATATCTCTTTGATGCTCGAAGACTTCTTAATAAAAGCTTTTGAATGTGAAGACTTGATAGCTGAAGACCGAAAACATTTGTAAGGTATAAAAGTCTTTAATTTTTGCAAAAGAAAAATATTTCTTTGAAATTTTTAGTATTTTCCAAATTCTTCTATGCCAAGAAGATTGCATGTAACGTCCCATTTAATTTATAAACGCAATTAAAGGAAACGCCACACATAAGATAGCATAACAACGCAGTCCTGGGGTTCCCAACATCACCCCTACAAAACTAGGCACACCACGATGCCAACAAA
>Ga0214542_1011801_pt1 | contig 11726 bp, 6 predicted proteins | sample CNSS1metaG_FD_160096 | JGI IMG/M metagenome (GOLD analysis project Ga0214542, IMG submission 160096) | Root nodule microbial communities from cowpea collected in UCLA plant growth center, Los Angeles, California, USA - CNSS1 | ecosystem: Host-associated > Plants > Roots > Nodule | place: USA...
CCAAAGGAATTCCATCCTTTGATATCACATCACATGGCCACCACCATGTTATTCGTGTTCTACATCTTCTAGTGGGTACCTCAAGGTGTCTTGCTGCCATACCTATCGGCCACAACCGATAGAGCACGTGCGGGTAACCATGCTACGGATCATACATCGTAACGCCAGGTGGAGTTCCCATATACGAACATAATTCGTAACGTCCCAAAACTACCAAACTCGTCAGTCAACTATTGAGGAGGGCAATCTATCTAGACCCATCCGTACTGGCCACAACCAGCACACTCACACCGACAACACTCGCCAACCCGAGCTCAACTCAAGGGTTCCTCGTGTTCATCCGCCATCCCGAGCTCAACTCGAGGGATGCCATTCCGAGCTCAACTCGAGGAATGCCACGTGCTTAACCCCTATCCCGAGCTCAACTCAAGGGATACGTTCCGAGCTCAACTCAAGGAACATCAGCAAGCCGACCTTTAAGATATCCTAGAAGCCTTGTAGATCACGCACATCATAGCAAGCATAACACCAATCTGCTACAACAAAATTGCCTGGCGGGGGACACGTACCGCTAGGCGCTGCCGCTTCCAGATTGCCTGGCGGGGTACACGTACCGCCAGTCACTACACCAGTACTTGCACATTACTGGTTTTAGTTCAGGTTCAAGCACACTTCACACAGGTTGCTCTCATTTGCTCTCCTTCTAGAGTACCCCTAATGAAAAGCATTGCCATCTATAATGTTCTAGGCCTTATAGCATCTCACATGTGCATTCATCCCCTAGTCATATAGACCATCCGAAGCATGCTCAAACAAAATATAAGCAAACACTCTAACAATTTTAAGCACATGATCTGATGCACCGATGCAATTTAATATTGACACCCATGCCTTCACCAAACCAATTCTCCACATGTGACTAACTCAAAGGAACATTCAAATTGATAGAGACTTACCACATAACCCAATTATGCTTCATTAGAAGTTACTTGAACTAATCAAGGGCGGTTATTGTTGCGCGAAAGGTACGAAAAATAGTGTTTTTGGTGAATCAAAACACCACGCACCTCTGATGTGGCGCCTGACGGCCAATTGGGTGCCGCCAGGCGGTTCCTGCTGTTCCAGGAACCTAAAAATTTCCTCAAACCTACGAACCTTATTCCAACCCCTATAATTCTGATTCCACTCGATTTACGATCCAATAGGCTGCCTTCACATGTTTATATTCACTATTCCTTCATAAGACTCCTCCATATACGAAATTTCACTAACCTTACCACTTAATCTAGTGTGACTATGAAATCCCGAATTCATCAAACCACCAATTGATATTCATGCAATTTTCACCCAATCGAACCTTCAATTTTATATATTTCAGCGAATTCGGGCTTCCAATCGTTTCCAAACAGTTGGCACTACCTTTTGCCCCCGAATAGAATCAACCCAAAAATCCCAAAACACTAAAATCGAGTCAAATTGACTCGCGTCGCTTGGCGGGTGTTCATCACCGCTAGGCAGTTCATCAAAAACCTAGAAAACTGGGTGTGCAGTCACGTGTCACCTGGCGGCGCAAGCCTTGCCGCCAGGCGGTTCCATCTCTGGAACCCCAAAATAACCCAGAAAAGGATGAGTCGCCTGGCGGTGGTTCATCACCCACCAGACGATTTCTGGAAAATTCCATAAACATGAAAATTACATGATATGGGTAGGTTATATACATCCAATTTTTCATACATTTCATACCATTTAACAACACAAAATAAAAGTACGGATCTAGCTCCCCTAACCTGGTCTCCTTTGCTTAATTTGAATGTGAGATTCTTCTTCTTGGCCAAAAAATGTCTTGCCTTAGTGCTCCCGCATTCCAGCTCAAAACAGACTCTTAATTCTCTCAACACACTCTCAAATTCGCTCTCCTCTCACTATGTAACAATGGCAACCTTGCAAACCTTTCTTCTAACCTAAAATTGGCTTTTTAAGGGTGCCTTAATGCTAGGTTAATTACCAAAACGCAAATTTGGTTTAATGATGCTTGTAAATACCATTCAAGGACCATTATGTCTGATTCTCCAGCCTCCCTTGGTTGCCATTCAGCTAGGGTTTTTCCTTGCCCTTTCACCTTCATGCCAAAGGAATTTTGGCAAAAAGAAAGTTTAGTTTAGGTACACCAAGGTTCGAACCCAACCCATGCCAATGTCAAATTAATGCATAACCATTTAACCAATTCATGTTTCGTGATGATTAATATAATTCTATGATTATATTATCACTTAACATGATTATACATATTACTAAAAATACTAATAATTAAATAACACATAATTGGCATACTTAGAACTCAAACCCATGTCCTCTTACACAATCATAGTACTCTCAACCACTTGAGCTAGTACTTTTCCACATCACATCAATCACTATTAAATGCCATAAAGGCTTCAACCACCCGCATTTATTAATTAATTATTTATTTAATTAATTAAATTTCACAGGTTTTACACCTTGCATCTGCTCACACCAACAAGTTGATGATCATCGCGAAAGAGAGTACCACACAGCATAACACACAACAACGAAAGTAGGGTAAGCTAATGCACAAAAGATTTCATCCATACAATCAAATATATATTCACCATACCATACCCACATATCAACCAAACATGTTATGACTTCTCAAACAATACACTATGACACGACTCGACTCATCCGGATACATATAACCTGGTCGGATTCAGCGGATGCTCGCACTTGTGATGGATACCTCTGCTCACCCCCGAGCTATGTGTTAGAAGTATTACAATGAATCAATTTTCCTCACCACAAGATTAGCCTTTAATGAATTCCAGGGGTCCTGCTACTCTCACCACAGGAGTCAGTCCGCTCTAGGTGAGACTAACTGACTCCTTAGAGTGTTAGGATGCAACCTTACCTTGAATCCTTACCTAGTTATACAGATGGGGCACCACCATAGACACCCACTAATAGGGGCCATGAAATTACGTCCCGGCCACTAAAGCACGACCCTAACAAGTCTCACCTAGAGACTCCAAGGAATTACGCACTGACACGGACCACATCATAATCAACAACAAAGGAACACTTATCATGCATATAACCTGAGGTCTTATAAATCATACTCATTCATATACAATGCTGGAATCAAGACCATCTCACCATTTTTGGATCACGAATACCAATTTGTATCATCACACCATAACCATGTCCCTTTTGTACCAACCACCTCAAACATGGCCTAGCTACCAAACAAAGAATAACAGCGCGACCTGCAGCGGGTCTCGCTCAAGCTAGAGGCCTTCGCTTAGGCGAGGGGGGTGCCCTCGCTCAAGCTGTAGGCTCTTGCTTAGGCGAGACTGCGTCAAGGGGCCTGGGAGTTTCGCGAAGGCTCGCTTAGGCGAGGCCATCTCGCCTGAGCGAGATGGTCTTTCGCTCAAAACATAATTCGCTCACCTGGGCGAGTATTCGAGAAAAAACTCCTAGGCGAGGACTTGTTAATCTCGCTTAGGCGAGATAAGCTCGCCTGGGCGAAAATAACAGGTTCCTTCCACTGTTCAACATCTGCAATCCAGAAACAGTACACCCCACACCAATCATTCAAACACGATTCCATATACATTCAATATTTTTTTATGCACGCAACAGATGAAACAAACCACATACTTTATCATACACAAATGAGTAGTCTAGCTTCCCGTACCTGGGAAATGTTAGCTAGAGCTCCAATACTCGAATGGTGGAAAGTAGTAGATCAAAGAGTAACTTGAGAGCTGAAAACCAGAGGGACAAGGTTAGAACAAATCTCCTAGGACAAGCTCTAGCGGAACTCACAGAGAAGAGACAAAATGGACAAAGCCCGAGTTGGGAGGGACTTACGCGGAGTAGAAGAACGAGATTGAGCTCGCTTGGCTATGGTGATTCCAAACCCTAGCAGAGGTGACGACAACAGCTCAAGGAGACATAAGAGTTTCTATTTTACGAAAAAGAGCATAAGCTTAGAGTTAGCGCAAATTAGGTCTGATCCTTCCCCTTTGGACCAGTCCCTAAACCCACAAGATTGGACAGCCCTTAAAACAAAAGAGACAGAATAAACGAGCCTTACCTACAACCTACAACGTGAGTTAAAATTTCAAAACTACACTAGTGTCACTCCAATTTTCGTCACGAGTTAAAAAAAATAAGTTAAAATGAATTGATATATTAAATCTTTAATCTGACAAAATTCAAGTTTTGGTGGACCGACTCTTTATATACAACTTTGATTGTGATATAAGAATTTTAGAATGAACACATAAATAAATATATCAACAAACACTTGAATTTACAAACACTACTTATTTTAGTTACGTCTTTAATATTTAATACACTGTTACGTTAAGAATTATGAGAAAATTATTAACGTAATAGTTCTATTTCGTCTTGCAAAAAATGCTTATAATTTCTTTAAAAATATTTGTATGATAAATAGGGGCGTGGATTTGATTGGACTTGGTTTTGAGTTTTATTTGATATTATAATTAATTTGGATCAGTTTAGACTTTTGTTGTATAAGTATATGTAATTCAAACTGAAACATTTTGATCAGGCAATTGGATTTATGATATAAATTAGTTATAAAAAAATGAAAGAGAAGAAGAAACAGAAATTTATGCCAAATTGCAATTAGTTATTAAATCAGTTATAATTAACGACAATCAACACTGAAATTGAAATAAAAATTGTGAAGACGTTGTTATTTCTTACTACATAAAGGATTACTCTTAATATAAAAAAATATATATAAGAAAGTATTATTTAATTAGGTGGATAAGTTGGGGTTAAGTTTCTAAAATCAAAATAAAAGGCTTAATATTTTTTGTTTACACTTTTATTCTAAAAGAAATTAAGAATATCAACGCATAGAAGTTATTATGGTTGATATGTAAATATTAAGGTAGTTATAGAAAGTCAATAAATCTGGGTTTTTGAATTGTGATTAAATTACCGTGTCACGTCACTCACACAAAAAAACACTTAGATTTCTTATTTTATATTTACTTCCCTTTCCAAAGGTTTTAATGTTTGTTTTGTCTGACTTTATGATGAGAAGTTTCAGAAGTTTCGAGATATATTTTCATTTCATTCTGTATTCCAACAAATAATAACTATAGAAGAAATTGAATATTATTTTTCCACTTAAGAATTATTAATGTAAAATGAAAAATGAGGAATGAGGAGAAATAATTTTTTTATTAATTTTTTTAACCTATATTATAATAAACATTTTTATACCGAAAAAAGGTTTTCTTTAACGATATCAAACTTGACATACAACTTTTTTAAAATTATTCAGAAAATGTTTTTTTCAAGACTAAAATTATTCTTAAAATAAACACATCAATACTAAAAAGATATAATCATAATTAACAGACATGAAACAAAATATACATAACTTTGTTATTTATAGACTTGAAACAAAATAAAACAAGAAAAAAATTGCTACGTTGATTAATTTTAAACAAAAGTATTGGGTAAAAATAATGTGATCAACGTAAATTGTCGAACAAAAAGTGTCAAAGATTTTAGTTATTTACTGTTGGCTGACCTTGACAAATTAGTTTACTTATAAATTAATTTAAGCGTTTGAAATATTTTATTTAAATTTTTTATTTTTTTGTCTTAATTTTTCTGGAGGTTTGTTGAGACCTACTCATATATAATTTATCTAAACTCACTAAGATTTGCGGTGAAAAAGCTAGACGTTTTCCAGGGCGGCTTCGAGAAACAACTCTTCATATACGCAACCTAAAATGAGAGTAAAGTACTTTATCGTAAAAAGATACTCAAATTGTACCATTTTTTAATTTTAAAAAACTATACTTTTTTTTTTCTACTGAGAGATCCCGCTCTGTACATTTTATTTATCAATATAATATAATAGAGTTTATTAAATAAAATAACATTTTTGTTCAGAAAAAAAAACAAAGTTTAAATAAGGGGTGTTGTAAATAGGGATTGTGAAATGTAGAAGATAAAGAAAAAAAGAGCGATTATGGGATTCAATTAATTAAGTGTAGTATTGAAGTTCATTTGTCAATATCATAGGTAGATTTTTTTGAGATAGTTTTTTATTTCTAAAAGAAGATTAGTTAAAATAATAATAATAATAATAACAATAATAATAATAATAATAATAATAATAATAATAATAATAAAAACAAAGTTAAAGTATTGAAAAAATTAAAGTGAAAGATGCATTAAAATGAAAAAATATGGTTCTCTCACTAAAAATTTAAGAAATGTTAAAGAAGAAGGATACATTTTATCCATGAGATTCGGTAATAGACATTTAACTCAACATATAAAAAATATCCTTACTTATTATTAGTTGTAACATCCCATTTAAATAATAACATAATTAAATGAAATCTTACACCGGATAATATAAAGAGCCAAGTCGCGGAGTATAAGGTCACTCCTTACAGTTATTCAAGGTACTTAAAAGAAAATACTAAAGTTCACTACAATGTCTACAACCCAAAAGGAGTAAGAGATAACCAATATTCAAAATAAAGCCTTAGGGACAATACAATACACGGGCCTTAGCCCTAAAGAAAAGCCCAAATAAAACGTGAGGTCCAGCCCAAGTAGACTATGCAGTGGAGTCATCTCTCTTGTTGACCACGAGTACCTCTCGCATCTGCTCCCATCAATAAATTGATGATCATCGCAAAGGTAGAAGAACAACATACAAGGCAATCAAACAAGCAAAGGGTAAGCTAGAGCAAAAAATATTTCATCATGCAATCAGATATACTTTCACAGTCCAATATACACAGATCATCCAAGCATGCTATGACCTTCAAATCAATACACTAAGACTCGACTCGACTCATCTGGATACATATAACCTGGTCGAATTCAGCGGATGCTTGCACTTGTGGTGGATACCTCTACTCACCCCCGAGCTATGTGTTACAAGTGTTACAAAGAATCAATTCCCTCACACACAAGGTTAGACCTTGATCAGTTTCAGGCCTCCTGCTACTCTCACCACAGGAGTCATTCCGCTCTAAGTGAGACTAACTGACTCCTTAGAGTGTCAGGATGCAATCCTTACCTTGAATCCTTACCAAGTTATATAGATGGGGCACCACCATGGACAACCACTAACAAGGGCAATAAAATTACGTCCCGACCACTGAAGCACAACCAGGAAGTCTCACCCAGAGACTCATGAACTTACGTACTGACAACTTACCAATCACATTCCAAACAGACAAATAATATTGATCATGCATTTAACACCTCACGCCATCCTTTGTAACTCATCCTCATTCTTATTCCATGTTGATTTCATACCATCCCATTCTTCTCAATTCGGGGATATAGAACTTCACCTCATACCAATACCATGCCATCAATGTAACATTATTGTTCATACCGAATTAATGACCACATATATAACCAACCATTTCATTGAAATCGCATGCCAAGATTTATCCAAGTTCATCATTCACAATCCATGAATCACATCACTCATGAAAATTCATTCATCTCATACTTTATAAATGCATACCAAGACATACATATATCACAAAATAGTATTCATCCCAAATAAATGAGTTCCAACGTTTAAGTACTTGCAATTCCATACAATCAAGCACAACCCACAACCATAATTCTTATACCAAAATTCCCAAGAAATTTTATTATCACGAAACCAAAATCATTGCAGTAATGCGTGACACATTTCTCAAGCTACAAACATCTAATCGACGATCTAATTGGTCAAACCATAAAATAGCATGTTATGAACCACATGTCAAAATTTGAGCTCAATCCAACGGTTAATGAGTCGGGAAAGTCAATTTTACTAAAACTGCGCATATCAGAAAAATACACTGTCGCCTAGCGAGCCAAGGAACTCGCCCAACGACTGTGCGACGCATCAAAATACGAGAAATGACGTCAAACATCATAGTTTCATTAATATTTGAACCCCTAACTCAGAAATATACCAAAACTAACGTTTTCCAATCATTTAAGCATAAAATAGAAACGAAAACAAACCACACGTTTCAAAAATGCGAAAAAGAACCTAGCTTCCCTTACCTAGAAAAGGGCTAATATTGGACTTCGACTCTTAAGCCAGCGAAACTAGTAGCTCCAAGGACAAATCTATGAACTGAAATAGTGGCACGACAAAGGAGATTGGATTCACACAGTGAGTCCCGACATAAACCACGAAAACAATTTAGAAAGGCTAGGTTCGAGAACTAACTTACGTGAACGGGAGACGGAGGTTGAGCTCACTTGAACTTGGGTAGATCTCCAAACCCTAGTAGAGGTTCTGTGGAGAGAAAATGGGTGAGTTAGGGCACTGATTTTTCAAAATGACTTGCAATTAAGGGACCTTGGCACCCTATGGGCCAGCCCTTTAGGCCGAACAGTGTGGCAGCCCTTAACATTAGGGCACTCAATAAAAGTGGGTCTTACATTAGTTATATTATATAATCAAAATAATAATATTACTTCTTAGTTCAATATTACTCGGTCATCTAATTCGAAATATAATTTATTCTTATGTAACATATTATTATCACAATGAAAACAACAAAACAACCAAGATAAGTAATTAATTTTTAAAAAATCGCATAATGCAAATTAATAATTTCTCATTCATTTAAAGAATATGAATCACAAATACACATAAAGGCATAAATACACACACAAACACACACTTACACAAACGAAGACACAAAGACAAACAAACTCATACAGACACAAATACAAAAAAAGACAGGCACACACAAACAAAGAGAAACACAAACAGACAAATATAAACACGGATACATATACACACATAGAGACACACACATAAAGATAAACATAGACATAGACACACATATTGACACAAACATAGAAACACACACACACACACATACACATATGCACTTACACACACATACGTACATAGCATGCACACACACACACACACACACACACGCGCACACACACACAAAAAGAGACAAACACACACACATAAAAGACACACACAAACACTACAAAAAATTCCTAGATTTGCGAGGGAACAATCTCTAGCTAATCCCTCGTTAATCCTTCGCAAAATGATTTGGCGAAGGATTAGCAAGGAAACAATGAGGACAATGAACCATAGCTAAATTATAGGTAGCTAATTAGCAAGGGAACTATTCTGTAGCTAATTCCTAGCTAATCCCTAGCAAACCCTAGCTAATTCCTAACAAATTAGTTGTAGCAATTCCTTAACTAATCCCTAGCAAATTGTTTATAGCAAATCCCTAGCAAAGTGATTGTAGCAAATCCCTCGGTAATCCCTAGCAAATTAGTTGTAGCAAATCCCTAGCAAATCCCTAGCTAATCCCTAGCAAATTAGTTGTAGCAAATCCTTAGCTAATCTCTAGCAAATTGTTTGTAGCAAATCCCTTACTAATCCCTAGCAAAGTGGTTGTAGCAAATCCCTTGCTAATCCCTAGCAAAACGTTTCATTCTCTTATTATTTTTGTACCTTATAAAATGCATTTAATTATCAACATTACATAATATAATAAATCTTGCCAACCAATTTATATAAAACATGTCAAATTTTACCACATTCAAAATATTCAAAATCATGAACATAATGCAAGTTTTTAAACATCATAAATAGAACAATTGTTAACATACATGATTAATGCCACTTCCACAATACACTTGTTAAAACAAATTAATACCACTCCTGTTTCATAATCCATATTTCATACCCATTGAAAATGAATAATAGGCAATAAAAGCCCAAACTCCATGGGTCAAGTGTAAAAGTTTTCACTAAAAAAGTTCACTCCCTTTCCCCTAATAAGTAAGGCATAGAAATATACATAGTGTTCCATCACCAAGCCCCGACACACATGGTTAGCAAGAAAATAAAAAACATGGGTAATTCCTTCATCTGCATCCAAATCATTCGCAAATAACTTTTCATCGCGTCTTCCTCCACCACGACCTCTATCCCTTTGAATGTCTTGCCATGTTCATCTTGGCTTTCTAAATGCCCCACTTCTTCCTTGTTCATTGAGTCAGATCAATAGCACATATGATAATCTTTAAAGAAAAAGGCAACCAACTTAACAATCACAACCAAAAAAACTATTTCTTAATAAAACATTAAATGATAAAACAACACAAGGTAAAATAATCTTAAGCTTGTTCCTCAAAATCAAGTCTTTGACTTAGATTTTGTTTCTCATTGTCGCAATCGAAATCACGACGAGACGACAAACCAAAAATAAAATTTGAAAAAGAGTTTTGGAGTCGCCACCATAGTTATTATAGGAAACTATGGAAAACCATAAAAAAAAGTAAGGTCTGCAAAAAACCAGAATTTGGGTTCGGGAATCGGTTACGCGTGGGGAAGGTATTAACACCCCACAACGCCCGTCCTAAGACGGTACCTTTAATTAAATGTGCAAAAGTTTTGTGGTTTTTCAAAATATTTAATTTTTCCCAAAATTAGTAATAAAAGAATGTACAAAAAAATAAAACTATTTTTTTTTTGGGCCCGACGAGGATTAATCCTCGCTCTTACGTATCAGCATGTGAATGGAGAATCAGGGTTACGTAGTTCTTTTTAAAAAGTCTATTTGGAAAATTATTTGAAAATGATTTAATTTGTTTTATAATTTTGAAAATCTTTTTATTTAAATTTTAGTATTATTTTAAAATTGGTGTCATGCGACACGAGCGGCTGGATAGACACTTCAAATAATTTTTTTTTCTAATCTTTTATTTTTTTATTTTTTAATCATTTATAAATTTTTAATATTTTTTTAAAGTTATTTTAGAGTAGTTGTGGATGTCATTGCGACGTGAGCAACCAAATAGATATAAAAGAGTAAACAAAGAAAGTTATATTTTATTCTTAGATTGATATATATTTTTTTAGAAAAAAAAAGGAACGAAAGTCTAAAATAGGTGTCATGCAACACGAGCGGTCGAACAGACACCAAAAAAATGGGAAAAAAAAATTTAATGATTTAAAAAGAATAATAAAAAATTGATAAAAATAAATCAAAAGAAAAAAAATGAACTAGTAGTTACGTACCTTAAAAAATGTTCAATATCTCCTCACCTTTTCTCTTTTTCTTATTCTTTGCCTCCTTTTCTAATATTTTTGTTTTTTTCTAGAGAGATAAAGATGAAAGGTGTCTGTGTGGATGGTAATGAGAGAAAGAGAGAGCGTAGAGAATGTTTTTTTTTTTCTTTTTTCTACCTCCTTCAATATGTTTTTTTAAAGAGAGATTAAAAAGAGGTGTGTATATGAGAGTGGTGATGGGAAAGAATTAGAGTAGTGTAGAGAATTTTTTTTCTGGTCATGACAGAGTGCGTATTTATATTCACAACTTGCAATGTCAATGCAATCTCAGCCTTAATTGTAACGGACAATATAAGGAAGGAATTGGTCGTGATAGTAACAAATTATGAGTATCAAATCGCAGCAAATCAGAGCACAAAATCAATCATCATCAATAACAAATCAGAGCACAAAATTAATCCCAATTAATAATATTGATTCTTACCATTTGAAGAGATATTGCTTCTAATTATTATTATATAATTAATTTCTCTATCAGGAACAAAGGTAGAAAATATTTGAGTTATTGGGCTCATGAAAATTAATAACAAATTGGGCTCTTCCTCCTTTTTTTTCTTCTTTT
>Ga0214542_1011803_pt1 | contig 11722 bp, 7 predicted proteins | sample CNSS1metaG_FD_160096 | JGI IMG/M metagenome (GOLD analysis project Ga0214542, IMG submission 160096) | Root nodule microbial communities from cowpea collected in UCLA plant growth center, Los Angeles, California, USA - CNSS1 | ecosystem: Host-associated > Plants > Roots > Nodule | place: USA...
CACGAGGAACAGATTATGTAGATGACTGGATGAATGATCATTTAGAAGATATGGTACGTGATGTTGGGGAGGAGAATTTTGGAAAAGTTCATTTATATGATTCTCTTAAGTCCGATTCAGAGGAAGAGTATTTGGCCTCCATTGTCATGTCCCATTGTACATAACCCTGAATGATGCACTAGAGATCATTACAGGAGACAAGATGTTAAATATTTCAGTCATACAACTATGGTGCATGTAAGATTTTTTTTCATTGTATTTCATATTTAAAGCAAGGAATTGGTACCTTTTAATATTATACCTAACTGTCTTCTTGTAGGTACATGGACAAAGTCATTGTGGACCAAGGTCGATCTTCCGTCTATGGATTCATTGAACCTCAAACAATTCAACCTTCGGGAAACTCACCTGACCAAATCAAACTTTATTTGCAAACATGGATGGTTGAGTCAAATAGAGAGATCTACTTTGCGCCATACATTGATTCGTAAGTGTTTTTGCTAATAATATTTTGTGAAGTATTATTAATTATTTTGGCTAAGTACTTGTGATTGATGGTAGGTATCATTGGCAACTTTGTCTCATCATTCCAAGACAATGCCTAGTTGTATGGTTTTGTTCATGCCATAGGAAGATTCCACCAGCTTTTAAAAACATGTTACAAGAGTAAGTATTTTTTTTTTCAATCCTAACTTATGTATCTACTTAGTTATAAAAACTTACATATGTTTTATGTTTTCAAAATTTCATTAGAATTGTGGGTAAGCCTAGAGGCCAACAACTTAAAGTCATATATCCAAAGGTTAGAACTCATTCATTTTAAAGTTATTAATTTCTGTATGTCAACTTATGACTTTGATGTGTTTATTTTATTTGTAATGTTCAGTGTAACAAGCAAGAAGATTCATGGGAATGTGGATATTATGTCATGTCTTGGATAAGAACAATCATTCGAGCTGCAGTTAAAGATGAATGGATAGAGGTAATTATATATATCTTTCACATATTATAAATCATATCAAACTTTAAAGAATGATATTCATACATAATGAAATTGTATTACTTTTTCAGCGATTCAAGAATCCATCACCTCTGCCAGATGACATTATCCATACACTAAAACAAGAATGGGCAGCATATCTATTGGAGAGATGGAGTTGATACCACATGAATTAGAACTCCTTTCAAAAACTTTATTGTACAAGAATTTCATGTTGAAACTTTTAGTTTGTTGTTATTTATATTAGTTTAGAATATATGTTGAAACTTAAGTTCTATTATATATAACTGTAACTCCAGAATTGTGCTGAAAGTATTATGAAATTGTTCTGGGAATTTTCTGATTTTCAGGTGTATGGATGTTGTAAAAACAGTCAAATTTTTTTTAAAAAAATAGAGCAGTTTAACGTTTGGTGTGCTCTGACAGACGTTATTTAACGTCTGACCGTACTAGGGTCGACGTTATTTAACGTCTGACGGGCTCTGACAAACGTTAAATTGCTCAGGTTTTTTGCTCATTTCAACGCAAAAATTGACGTCTGCTGTTACTGGCCCCGACGTTGGATAACATCGGACTCTTAATGGACCGACGTCAAGTGACGTCTACTATTTTTTCGACGTTATTTTGACATCATCTGCTACGATGTCGGTGTTTGGACAAACGTCAAAGGTCGAAAATATAGAACGTTAAAAGTTTTTTTTGTGTTAGTGCCACGAGTAGAGATTCATTGCAAAATGTACTATAAATCCTGCTATAGCAAATGGTTTCTAAACACATGTTAGTTCGGTTGAGTAAATGTTTATGCAAGTATTTTTTTTTTCTTGAAAAGGAAAGAAAAACCTAAGATTTACTTTTGATTAAATAAATCATGATTCACAATATGTTTGTCATTTAACTGATTAAAGTGAAGTTTCGGTCTCTGATTGTTTAGTAAAAATATGTTAAGAGTTTGGCATTGCGAATGGCGATCTCATATTCTCCCTGGATAAATTAGTGAGGAATTTTGAAAGTACATGTGATGTTTCCCGAGGAAAAGCATGGTGGCAAATGCCATCAATATTCACTGCCCAATGTTGGCGCCTCTTGTTTAGATAAGCAGAGGAACGGCAGAAGCATCGCACACATTCTTTGTCTGGTAGGAAATTAAAGTTGAGAACTACTTTTAGAAATTCAGATTTTTTTTCTCGGCTACAGAACTGGGTATGTGGATTTAAATATACTTATTGTTATCTTTAAAGTATTCTTTTTCTTGAATATTTGATGAGTATAAAAATTTGTCTTTTATTTCCTATCTTTATTTTTTATGAATAATATATATATTCTCATTTAATTGTTAATTTTTTTTAAAAGAATGAAACAAAATAAAGCAAAAGAAATATAATGTTATTGAAATTCAATATTAAGATAATAGATATTTTATTCTCTTTAATGTCAAATAACAAAATGATGATTTTGTTAGACGATGTTTGTCACCATCCTCACCTTATATGTAAGGTGTACCAGCTTCGATCCCTGCGGCATTCATTGCCAAGTTCTTTCCATTCTTTTGCCTGACCCTACTACTAATAGGTACACGAACTCTCCCAGTTCCGCATCGAAATCAAAGTTCATAATTATTTTTACATGGCCGAGATAGCACCTCCTGTAGCTCTCAAGACTCCTAAATAGATTTCTTTCCTTTTTTTTTCAATAGTCAAATCTCTAGGATTAGTAATTAATGACAAAAGTGAGTCTAATTATTTAGGTCTATGTATATTTATACTAATTTTCTAGGGATCATTACTTATCATTTTATAGTCTTACGTGTATTTTGACTTGGTTTTGGGCTTAAACCTAGTTATCGGCTTCGTGCGTCTGATACTGGAGGCCCAATTTATTGGAAAGTTTGCTCAATCTTTAGCAAATTCTTCTAAGTTACATCTATGAGGAGGGGTTGCATACCTGCCAATAAGTGTCCAGTTATTGGTCACTTACTTTGTATAGTCGCTTAATTTCAGTTTTTGTCTTATCAAGGTTGTTAAGTGTTTGGTCCCTAGAGGTGTATCAAGGTTTTCAGTTTCTTATGAGGTTATTTTATTAAAGGATTATGATTGATCTTCCTTTGAGGGTGGACAAGTTCCCAGCCTCAGGTCTAGTCATTGGTTGGGGACTAATCGACCCTATATGGTACAATATAATCAATTTATTAAATTTATGATTTTCAATGTCTATTAATGTCTTTTATGTTCTAATATAAAAATGGTTTTATTATTTTTTTCCTTTATCCTTTTTTTTCCAGCTTTGATTTAAGCCTTAACCATGACACAAAAGTTGCTTGAAGACCATGAAGTCGACAATTAGGAATGTTTCAATTTTCCCATTATCTTTGAATCCTACCTTGTAATAACCCCTACATTCAAATGGTTTGTTTCAAATATTCCTTTACCTTGTGTTTGGATGAAGCATTTCAACAATATTGAGAAATTGAAATGCATTGTATTTGAATTGTTTGCAATTAAATTTCCTTCATTTTCTACATAACTTGTTTGGATAAAAATATTAAAATACCTTAGATTTCAATTTCTTGTTTGGATAAAACAATTAAACTTTTTGTGAGATAAAATTTCATTTTAACAATATTTATTTTAGGCTTAATTATGTTTTGAGTTCATGATAAGTTTAAAAACGATCTCGACGACCTAGAAGGGCCGGGACAACCCGAAAACCCGTATGGGCCGGTAGTGCCTGTCAAGTTTGTAGACTCGACTTGACTTGGCTCGTCTTGTTGGCCTGACTTGGCCCCACTAGGTCATCAGGCCTGCCCAGTCCATTTGGTTTGTTAGGCAAGCTTGTGTCATCGAGCCCACCCTTCCAATATGTGTCATTGGGCTGGCCCGACCTAGCTATGTCGTCGAGTAGGTCGTCAAGTCCGTCTAGGTCGTCAGGTCATTCAGAATTGTCTAGGTCGTTGGGCCGGTCAGGCTCGTCTTAGTAGTTGGGTCCGTCGAGAGCGTCTAGGTCATAGGGTCGATCAGGGTCGTATGGGTCGTTGGGCCGGTCATGCCCGTTTGGGTTGTCAGACCCACCCGACTTATGTAGGTCGCCAAGCCCACTTGGCCTATTTAGGTCATCGGGCCAACCCGATCTGTCTGGGTTGTCGAGCCTGCTTGGCTCGTCTGGGTCATCAAGCCCATTTGGGTCATCAACCCACTTGATATGTTGGTTTTGTCAGGCCAACTCGGTTTGTCGGGGTCGTCAGGTCTGCCCAACACATCTAGGTCATCAGGCATGCTTTAGCCGTTTGAATCGTTGGTTCCACCTGGTCTGTTTTGGTCATAAGGCTCGCCCGACCCATTCGCCTCGTCGGGCCTGCCCGGGCCATTTGGCTCGTTTGGCCCGCTTAGCTTGTATGGCTCGTTAGGCCCGTTTGGTTCGTCGGTTCCGCCCTACCCATTTGTGACTTTAGGTCGACCTAATCCGTTTGGATCATCTGGCCAGCCTAACTCATCAGGGTTTTCGGGCTTGCTGGGTTTGTTTGGGTCGTCTGTCCGGGTTTTCCCGTTCGGATTGTCATGTCGGTCCGACTCGACCATCTAAGTAGGTCAATTCGAAAACCTAGTCCCAAGTTCGTAGCCAAGACGACCCAACCCCGAATGATGGTAGAGTTAGGCCGGGCCGACGACCGAGACGACCCGGGTTGTCGTCAGAATGTTTAGTAATATATTTCAAAAAATAATATGTTTTTCATATTTAAAAAGAAAGCCTATGGGCTGACCTTGGTCCATAGGACTTTTGTGGGGTTTTTGGCCTTGTAGGTTTTTTTTTTTTTTTTTTTGAGAGAGAGAGAGAGAGAGAAGTTGAGTGAGGAAAATTTCAAATTCCACTTATTTTGAAGGTATTTGACTTTCTACTAAATTAGCTAATTGAAATGCTTCAAAAAAAGTACGTGCATTTTAAATATTTTTTAATTTCTCTATCCAAATAAAACATTTCATTACAAAGAAATTTAAATTCTTCCAAAAAATGAATTGTTTCGTTAAAATACTCTATCACAACAAACTATTATCGTTTATTTATTTGAGTGATTCTACTTTTTTTTTCGAGATTGAATGGAATATTGGAAGGTAGAAGCTATAATAATTACCTATTTTGTAAGAAGTGATTCTAACTGTTGCACTACTTCGTTCCAACCTCCTTTCTACTCCCATGGCATTGTTTTCTCTTTCTTTTCATTGACACATGTTACGAGAGTAGTAATACTAACTAGCCGTTTGTTACCCCAAACCCCTTATATTGGCAGGAGGAAGACAATTGAAACCGAGACGTAGATAAGGAAGAATAGGAATAGTATGGAGCAAGAAGCAAAAAAGTAAAAGAACAGTAATAGAATATGCAAATAACATAATAGGGAAATGAGGAGGTCAAACACAGGAAAGGTTATTTGACAGCATCTAACACTTTTTTTTGGGATAAAATTGTCCAAACAAATATTAACTTTTGTATTTCTAAAAGAAATAGAAAATGAATAGTAGGAGGGGTAAAATCAAATGGTAATAGGAAAAACTTATTATATCAAAATACTAGTATATTTCTACAAATGGACAAAATTGTCATGTGTACCTCTGCAGTTCAAGTCCGCTCTTAAAAAGACATATATCTCATGTTCATTTTAGTCTACCAAATTATCACTTTCTAAATAACATTAACACTAATCTAATAGACATATATTTTTGTTGGAGTATATTTTTATTAACATCAAGACTAATTTCTATTATCTTCTTATTCGTATTGTCTTCATTTTTTTGAATTGATTGTGGTATAATAAATGAATAGTACCAATTAGTAACAATGGTAAATAACCGAGTTATTATCATGCTACACTAAAAGGTTTTCATTTTTTTCTGTTTTTCAGAAGGTGTCGAGACTTACATATCATAGGACAACCATCTTACTCTGAAACTTATACTTTTAGAATTTTCCAGAACGCTGCATTTATGTGCCTAACTTTGGAGCGGGAAAGTTGGCTAGTCTCCATTTTTGGTGCAAAAGCAGAAATGGAGATCCAAATGCAAGCATCCCCACTCCTGAACCGACATTAGAGTGCTTAAATGCTTAAAACAATTCATTGTCTATACTTATGTGAGTCTTCTTAGTTCTTTTAAGGGCACATAAATATTTGGGTAATTAATATGTTTTGATGAAACTGCTTGTACTAAACTTGGTAAACACAATATTATAGGTGAAAATGAGAACAAGTTTAAAACAAGTCTACTAAACTGACAAACTGAATTATTGTTGTTTCACAAACAGGCAGCTTTAGACCATAGAGTATATATACGGCTGACAAGAGGTGGAAGCAGTGGGAAATGTGGGAAAACTCACCACAAATAACTCTAGATCTAGAAAAGTACGATATTACACTACATGGTAAGGTTCTCACAGCCTCTGCAACCACCATTCTTCCACTTTCTTGAAAGGATAATGATATTTTAACCTATTTTTTTTTACCTATTTTTATTCCACCACTTCAATCACTATTAGATCATCACATCACATCACTAAAAAGAATAAAAAAAGATTATCTAATGGTGATTGAAGCAATAGGTTAAAAGTAGGTAAAAAAAAAGTAGGTTAAAATATCATTTTCCTTCTTAAAATTACGTCCTCTTTTAAGTTCTTCCATAAATTTTAAAATCAATTGCTTTCACAGTTATCACCGCAACTCAATCACTTGGATATATATATATATATATATATATATATATATATATATATATATATATATATATATATATATATATATATATATATATATATATACAATGGGATGGAACAATATAGAGTCGGATTTTTCTATCTTATACTCATTCTGTGAGAAAATAATTATCCTTTTCTTCATACTCAAACCTAACATATATTAATTTTGTCTCATCCTCTTTCCAACCGAGTAACAAGTATATACTTGTATTCATATATGTTTTTTTATTATTCAATATTAATTAATTAATTTTTATAAAATTGTACAAAATTATGATAAAATAAATATAATATTATTAAATATTTAATATTAAAAGGAAGTTTGTTTCTTCAATATCAAATATTTAGAAATATATTGTAATTATATACATTTCAAATTAGAATACCAAATAAAAGGAAAACAAATATTCAGATTAAAAAATATTTTAAATTTACTTCAGTTTTTTAAATTCTAATGAATTCTATTTTTTTATACACCAATAAAAGTTATAATACATTACTTTATCAAAATCACACTAGCAACATAAATTAAACTAATAATAATAGGATTTTTAACATAGATCTTTTAGATCTTTCATCTTTTGAACATCAATGTATGTTGGATGGTGATAAAAAAAGATTCATGACAATTGCATTAAACTATTATATTATTGTAAATAAAATTTATTTATACAATTATCATGATAAAATTACATGTATAATAATGAGTTAGAAAATAAAAATAATTATATAAAAAATATCAAAATAGTATTTTACATGATAAAAATAAACAACAAATAAAAATATTAAAAAAATGATTATATGTGTGTCTTAGAAACAATTTGAGAAACCATTGAATGAAATCACACAAAGAAAAACAAATATATAATTAAGGGTATGATAAGATGAAAAATACCTTAGAGATATAAGAAATCTTTTCAAATATCAACCTAATTTATGGTTGAGAGATACGAAAATGGTTTTGGCGAAACAAAAGAGTTCTTCAGATGAAACAAAAATTAATAATACTAAAATAAAGAAGATAATTTTTTTATATAATCTAGTATGGGAAAGATTTGTGTTGTTGAACACTCAAATTGACAGTGTTAAACATTCTAATGCGAAAAGAAAATATAAAATAAATAAAAATATTAAAAGAGAGTAGAAATGTTCAAATGCAAGACACAAAAAAATATTTAATTGACATACATAATTTGAACATAATTACATAAAAGTTGTGGTAAGACGAAAAATATCGTGGAGATGCAAAAGATATTTTGACAAGCCAAACAATTATACGAAATAAAAAATAGAAAGTGTGGAGTGTGTGTGTGTATGTATATATATATATATATATATATATATATATATATATATATAAGGTTACTTAATATATTATGAGTATTTTAATAATTTAAATAGGGACGAGATAAGGCGGGATAGGTATTATGGTAATATGGGGACGGGGAGGGAGTGGATATGTACATTCTCATCTCCATAATTGAAAAAGTTGGAAGTTGGGAATTCTCCATACTACCAAGTCAATGTAGGGGATTTTTTATCAAAACAGGAACATGTTCAGGCAATACCTACAAGACGGGTTTATTTGTCATTTATAGGTATATGTGAACTTTGTTAGTTGTGTTTAGAAAGTTTACAATTTTGTCCAGAAAAATTGCATTGTATGAAAATTTTGAATTTTTGTTTGAAATTTTTTACAAAGGATTGCAGTTTTTGTAAAAAAAAAATTTACATGTTGAATAATAATACTTTTATTATGTATCTATGGATGTAGGTTTTGAGAAGTTAAATTTATTTTGTTCTTTTATTTCTATTCTTATTTGTAAATGTGCTTTTATTTGTGTGATTTTCAACACATCAATTAAATGTGTTCTATCTCCTCATTCTCTTCTAAGTTTTTTATTGCAATGCCTTTATCAAAATTTTGATAGCCGATGTTGGTTTTCTATTATTTTTTTATGGGATAAATCATGTTGTGGTGAAGATGCACTAAATCAAGTTGAATGATATATCCATGTTAAAAGAATAACAAGAAACTTAGTGCAAAATACGTTATTGAAACAAATTTGATAAAATTATAAAATACTTTTAAATTATAAAAAAATAAATAGTTAAGTTTAAAAATATTTCAAATATCTCTTTACTTCCTTTATTTAAATTCTAACAAAATCTCTTTTCTTATACGATACTAAAAATTATAATATACCACTTGAACATGTGGTTTATTTAAATTCTAACAAAATCTCTTTTCTTATACGATACTAAAAATTATAATATACCACTTGAACATGTGGTAGGTTTTGTATCTTTCATATAACTTTTACCCATTGTAAATCTGTTGTATCTTTTTATTTAGTGTCATTGTTTTATGTGTGTATCCCAAGTGTTTCATTCAATATATTTTCTATTATTGATCAAAACAAATTTGAAAATTCGTACAAAGAATAAATATTAAACTAATAATAATTTAAAAGTAACATATATTTTTTATTTTTTAAATTTTATATACGTTAATGGTAATAAATTATTATATTATAATAAATGAAATGTTTTTATATGAATGTAATGATAAAATTAGACTTATGAAAATGAGTTGGAAAATAATTAAAAAAAATTATCAAAACAATATTCTATATTATAAAAATAAATAACAAACAAAAATATATTAAAAAAAAGTAAAAAAAGATCAAATACGTCATAGAAATAATTTAATACACAATTAAAGAAAAATCAAACAAAGAAAAACAAATATATAATTAAGGGTATGATAAGACGTGATAAGTACCTTGGTGACTTAAAAAACCTTTTTAAATATCAAATTAGTTAAACCGATGAGAGATCATATAAATTTTAGCAAAAGAAAATTCTTTAAATCAAACAAAAGTTAAGGATAAAAGAGAATAAAGAAGATAAGTTTTTCATATTACCTAGTAAAAGTATGATTTATTCGATTGAACACTTGAAATTGAAAGTCAACAATTCTCATGTAAAAAAAATATTAAAAGGAAAATTATTTGATTTATTGTAAGCGCCAAAATGTTGAAAACATAAATTGAACTCAAACTTTACATCTCCAAATCCAAAATAAATCCAGAGTACAAAAATAGTAAAAATAATTGTAGAATTAAAAATCCCCAAGCTGTCATGCTTTGTCGCTAAGTCTCACCAGCACCTCCTGCAACATCATCTGCTCCCATGTAACGAGTTACATGATCATCGCCAAACGCACACAGATAGGGTGAGCTTAAAAGAATAAAAATGCATTATAATGTACATTACAATAACAATTTAAAACCCCTAACACTTCTGATACACCTAAAACTCAGACCCAAACATTCACATCTTCCCTTGGACGCCCCTTGATCCTACACCCTTTGATGAATACATTGGTCGATACTTGCTGCCACGAGTGTCCAATCACCCCTATGACTACAGGCCACCATCTACAGTCCACATGCGAAAATGATCTTGTTATGGACTACAATTTGCAACACCAAGTGGACTTCCCCAACACAAACCGCAATTCGTATTATTCCTAAGACTACCAAACTTGTAACATCCCGATCGGATATTACGGTTTTATATAAGAAAATAAAATAAGAAAATAAAATCTCATTAATTATAAATCCATTTCCCAAAAACACGGGAAATTTCAACTTTTATTTAGTAATAAATGTTCTCAAAATCTCTATCATAACTCAATATAAAATCCATAATAAAAACCAAGTCTAATAATGTAAATTATTACAACTATTCCAAAACTTAATAAAAAAACTGATAAAAACTCTTCCCAAGTCTAGCCCCGCTCCGGCTCTAAGCCTCACTAGATCCACCTACAACATCATCTGCTCCCGTGTACCATGTACACGATCATTGCCAAACACAAGCAGATAGGGTGAACTAACAAAATAAACATATATATATATATATATATATATATATATGGCACAATTATACAAATCACACAAACACACAAAAGGAATTCCATCCTTTGATATCACATGGCCACCACCATTTTAATTGTGTTCTACGTCTTCTAGTGAATACCTCAAGGTGTCTTGCTACCATACCTATCGGCCACAACCGATAGAGCACGTGCAGGAAACCATGCTACGGATCATACACCGTAATGCCAGGTGGAGTTCCCATATACGAACATAGTCTGTAACGTCCCAAGACTACCAAACTCGTCAGCTAATTACTGAGGAGGGCAATCTATTTGGACCCATCCGTACAGGCCACAACCAGCACACTCACACCGGTAACACTCGCCAACCTGAGCTCAACTCAAGGGTTCCTCGTGTTCATCCGCCATCTCGAGCTCAACTCGAGGGATGCCATTCCAAGCTCAACTCGAGGAATGCCACGTGCTTAACCCTTATCCCGAGCTCAACTCAAGGGATACGTTCCGAGCCACAACTCAAGGAACACTAGCAAGCCGACCTTTAAGATATCCTAGAAGCCTTGTAGATCACACACATCATAACAAGCATAGCCACAATCTGTTGTCGCAAAACCGCCTGGTGTTGCTCACGAGGTGCCATGCGTTGTTCGCCTCCAGACCGCCTGGCAGGGGACACGTACCGCCAGGCGCAAACGCGCCTCTGATGCCCATGCCTGCAGTTATCGCCTGGCAGAACAATCCTCACCGTCAGGCGTCACACGTTCCAGTAGCCACTAGTTTTGAAACTACCGCCTGACAGCTCCAAACCTTCCGCCAGGCAAAACATCAGTACAACGAGTTGCACTGGTTATTCCCTTGTAGTTTGATTTTTCCCAAGTTCGTGTAAGTGCTACAACCAAATTTCCACCTCTATTCCCATAACAATTCCTTGTACCCATGTACTACTTTCATATACATGTAAGGGTATCCCCAACTCCAACCATGTTATTTCAGCCATTTGCCACAAAGCTATTCCCTTCCAAGGGCTCTAAAACAGTTAGGTAACATCCATGTGTTCCCCGCCTCAATCCAGCACATATATA
>Ga0214542_1011805_pt1 | contig 11721 bp, 7 predicted proteins | sample CNSS1metaG_FD_160096 | JGI IMG/M metagenome (GOLD analysis project Ga0214542, IMG submission 160096) | Root nodule microbial communities from cowpea collected in UCLA plant growth center, Los Angeles, California, USA - CNSS1 | ecosystem: Host-associated > Plants > Roots > Nodule | place: USA...
TATATATATATATGTACTTCTTCTTTTTGGTTAGTAGATTAATCAGATTATTAATAATAACTATCTTATACACAATGTTGAGCATATATATATATATATATTGGAAGTAATTAATCATGTAACTTTTTAATACTATCAATTCATTATAATATGACATTAATTAATGGCAGAATGTGGCCTTCAAATACTATAACTGATTTAGTTAAACACTTTATGATATGAAAATTAACAAATATTTAAAGGACGACTACAAAAATTTAAATATTTTAGATCCATATTTGCTCTTAAGAAGCACAGAGACAACTGACATACTTATTTTCTTGGGGTCCATTAAGCTGTTGAAAATTAAATATACATTGCCTAATATTTAAACAAAGAAATTTTCAATAGAACAGTACTGCTCCCCTTATTGTAATATAATATATATATATATATATATATATATATATATATCCAAAGAATATGTGTGCATGCAACCAGGAATAAGCTGTTCATTGAACATGAACATACTTTTTAGTCTTTTTATAACAAAAGAAATAATATATGCTTTAATTTAAATAAAAAGTGAATGTGCAAAGTGATGAATTCAATGGACAGTTGCTTGAGTGGTCCTTGTTTACATTCTGAAATTTTAGCCGTACAAAACGAGGTAAGTTCATACAGAAAATGATTACACAAATTGTTAGAACTTTAGTAAATATAATATTATCATGGATGAACACTTGGTCATTTTTGCTCTGATTTATTCTTTCTGACAAATAAATTTGAATCCGAACAAGTTCTACCTGAATTTATCAAGCGCATTCTAAGTTACTCTTAAGCAATAATGTTTGCCAAAGACGTGATACTCTATTGAGGTAAAGATTTTTACTTGTTTACCAATGAACAATCTCATTGTATATACATAATCTATAACTGAAGTAAAAAAATTAAAAACTTTTACAATGTTAGTACATTCACACTAAATTCAAAGTAGAATGTTTAGAGAAAAATCATTTGAGTTTATGTGTTACCATGTAGAATCAACAAGCTCCAATTTAGAAGTTAGAACTGTATCATACTTGTCGCCAATTTTTGCTAACGATTCCTCTTAAATGACTGAAAGATCTTTGCCTAATCTGTAATTAACAATCATAATCACTCACAAAAAGTAATACTTTTGTATTTCCAAGAAAATGATGCAGGGTATACATAAGCATCATGTGTCCATATATGCCAATGCCTCCATGTGGGGAGCACAGCAACAAAAGTATATAAAATTAAGAAAAAGAAAACAGAATTCTCTTACAAAACCCCTCATCAAATAAAAAACTTGTACAATGAGCGCAAGTAATGAATCAACTAGGAAGTTACACTCTACTTCTTGTAATGAAGGAAGAATCAAGAAACCAATTTGCACTCAAGCTACAAATGCTAAACTCAATCAATATCACTCCATGCAGAAGAGCAAGATGTTCAATGCTGTACTAGGAAGATCATCTTTTAAACCATTGTCAATAAACCAGTTGTCTATAATGCTATGTGACAAATTACTTGAAGTTTCAGCAGGCCACTTGTCAACTAATCTAAACCCGAAATGTGCTGCAGCAGAAAGCAAGGTAGGTTCGTCTACTCGGCGAAAAATGTGGCAAAGAATAAGTGCAGGAACATTACCATCTTCATGGCTTCCACCAGTGGCAATGAGTTCTTTGGCAGTTGCAAACAAAGGCAATATGGCTTCAGGAATGTATGTCACATCTGTGCCAATGATCACATCAAACCCTCTATTGCTCACTACTTCCTTTATGCTTTCTATGTGGTCTTTGTTTCCCCACTCCAATCTTTTTGTGGTTAGTTTAGTCAGCAACGATGGTTCAATGTTGGATGCAACATTTTTGGCCAGGAGATCAAGTGCAAAACCATCACCATCGGTTGCAACCACTAGATCAGCATCTCTTGCAGCAATCATTGAGCAGATACCTCCGCTGCCACACCCCAACTCCAACATCCTCTTTCCTGCAACAATGCTGGGATTTTCTGCAAGGACAGAAGCCATCAACCGCGCCGATTCCCACAGCATCAAACCCGTTGACTTGCAGGTATGTTGGTACTCTTTTGAAAGTAAACTAATCTTGAAATTCCAGCCTCTAAGGTTGATCTCAATGATCTACAGGAAAAACTCAGGTGATGAAAAGTGGACACACTAATATGTTGAAGAGATAAAAATCTAAATAAAAACATCAGTATAAAAAAATAAGCCAAAGAAAGCTATCGTTTATGACATATATGCAACTAATAAATAAAAATTGAGAATAATACTGAAGGAAATTTCGAAAAAGAAGTCATTCAAAAGTTGCTAAAAGGAGAAAGGAAAAGGCCTTGATATGCAAATTGTGTACATCTGAAAGAACTAACCTCAGATGGGATACGTTCAGATACTAAGAAAAATGATTCCATGAAATCTGATTAATTTTTGTTAGAAACTAAAGGATGAGTAATGATTGAGCAACAGTGAGAACTTTACCTCGTACTCACTGGAAGGTAAGAATCCGAACATGTCCATTGCCACACCCTCAGACAAATCAACTGCAGAGTCATTTAAACCACCATTCAAATTATTTTGCTTGATTTCCTTGTCGACATTATCACTATCAAGATTATTGGCCTCAGCTTCTTGGCTTGAAGACAAGTTGGAACTATCTGATACACGAAATACAGCTTGGACCCATCGACTAAAACCAAAAAACAAAAAGGGAAAACAGAAGTACAGTCAATGTGTTTGAATGTGAAGGAAAACAAATGGAACCTCATCTTTAAAAGTATCATATATGATAGAAAGCATTAGAAGTTCAAGAAAGCATCCTACATGATAGGCTACCTAATGTAAAAACACAACTCTTAGAACACAATTAATACCATATAAAAATGACCAAGATGAACTTGTGATAAAATATATTACCGATTCATTATCAACTCCCTTGAGCGGTTCTCAACTTGTTTGCAGTATACATGGAGTTTGTCAACATCAAAACCATTTTCTTTGAATAAATTTGTCAAGAACTCATTTGAAAAATAGTAAGCGCGCTGGACAGGAAACAAAGGGAATACTACTTTAGAAATGAAGAAAATCACCAAGTTACAAGTTAAGATGGATCAAGCTGAAAACTTACGGTGCCGTCACCTCTAACATAAAAATTATCACTGATCTTTTGATCCTTGGTAGAGAACCTTTCCTGTAGAGCACAAAAATAGATACAGAAACTGTCAAATACTTAAATAAAAAGAAATTCATCAACCAAAATTTGATAGTCAACAGTTTTCCTTTCCAACACCAGAAATGCTAAAATTGAAATGGTAATTAATTAGTTAGATGATTCACCATATTTTAGTTAAGGAATAATGGTCTAAGAGTTTCACATTAAATGAGGAAGATGTAGTATTATAGTATAGAATTGCCCCACCTCGGTATAAACATAGCTAAAACCAAAAACTAAAGAGCTTAATATTTAAATCATTTTAATATTGAAAGTTAAAACAATAAGAACTATATTGGATTTTGATTTTCAGATCAGTATCTCTAGTATCACTATAAGTACTTTACGTAAAAATTTAGTAAAAATGGATACGTTGTGGCTTTTCTGGAATGATCTGAATATTCATGATTCTTTTTTCCCTCCGGTTGTTCTAATTTGTCAATAAATTTGTGAGACCATTTCGTTGATTCCAATACAGTTAGTCCTATTTTTATTTACTGTTTTTTATAAATAATTATCAGAAGAAAATAAATTAGATAATAATTGCGCGCTTTTCAATTTTCTGTGAGTTAAAAAAGTAAAGTGCAATAATAAATCCACCTGAGCAAGGTCCCCAGTAGCATAGTCTCGGAACAACACATATCCATCTGGCTGCAATTGGAGAAAAGGTATGACTTTCATCACATGCAGACGAGTTATCTCCAGCAAGAACTCTGGAATATATAATGAATTCTTTCATACCTTGATAACTTTTCTAACATTTTGTAAAACTAGAGGCATCTTCTCTGGGGACACTGCAGACAACATAAATATCTGCTTACCATGTCAGCTACATAAACAACTACTAATTGCCAATAATAAGAGTACAAAAACTATCTGAAATAAGGCAAGAAAATGAAAGCTTGCGACAAACAAAGCAAATTTGATCACATAATCAGTCCAATCTATGTTCAGTTAAAGATTTAAACTGCCATTCAGAATTTCAGATACCATTGTAACAATATCAACTGAAGATGGAAGAATCTTTTTGCACAGATCATCAGCTGTCAAATCAGAGACAAAAGCACTAACATGGGATTCCTTGTAGTCTTCGTGTGTCTGCAAAAAAAGAAAGCAAGATTGTTCTCACTAGATGTATCTAATAAAAAAGTATTACAATTCATATTTTTAAAACAGAATAGATAAGCAATACAAACTCGTCTTTTAAACCAAAATAAAGTGTGCCCTTTTACCAAAGAAAGAATTAACAACTACTAAGGCTTAAAGTCAGCTGATTTGTAGAAGAAGACCACCACGTGGAACATTCTAAAGGGACATAAGTTGCAAAATTCCACCAACATCCTAATGAATAACCTGTGTAAAAGATGAAGTTTATTTCCACAATGTATACCAATAATGTGGCATTAAACCGCAGATTAGGATGATTCCTCGATGTCTGTCTATTTGGCAAAACGTGATTCACATTAAGTTAATTACAAAAACTTGTGTGAATATACATTTCTCTGCATAATGAACCTGACCAGAAAGATCCACATTAACAGATCTGTTAAGGAATTCGAAAAGGGTAAAAATAGCAGGGAGATCTCCATTATTGGACCACAAGTAAATCATACAAGTAAACTTGATATCATATATAACCCAAAACCTTAAGGCATTACGTTATATCCCTCAAATTGTAATTTTTACAGCATATGAGACTTCTTACTGACACTTGCACAGACTGAATAAAGATGCACACAAGATAAAGACTGAATAAGGAAGCACGCAGCCAAGTCAAGTCACATACAAACACATATAGAAATAGATGATGATTGGACACAGATTTCAAAAAGGAGGTTTCTAACCTGAACCAACTCAACAGCTCGCGGTGAGAAATCACATGCATACACAAAAGCATCCGGATATGATGCTATCACCGGAAAGATAGTATTTCCAGCGCCACAGCCAACCTGTTTAGCACACACCATGACTTGTTAAGAAACTTACTAGGCCAAGGACCTCATGGAGAGGATCGTGAACAGAAAATGAACTGTGTCAATAAATAACCAGTACAAATTTCGCAAGTGACAAGTAGAAGTGTAGAAAACAAATGCAGGAAGGTTCTATCTGCTATGGTTCACGCAAAAAACTTTATAACAATCACATTAATCCAATTATAACATTGTGGCATGCGTGTATGCTCAACATTATAATTCCTGAGTAATTTAAACAATTATAAAGGATAAACTAATAAAACACAGAAGCATAAACAGTATGATCAGGAATATATACCTCCAAAATCACTTTCTTTCCTCCTCCCTGAAAATTAAAAATCCCTTAAGCCATTACAACACCATCCAAAACACATAAATAAACAAAGATGGTATTTCCTTTCACTCACAGAAAAGTACTCGCCCCATTCCTTATCCAAGTAGTGCCGGTCTTTGAAAAACTGAAAAAAGGTATTATTACCAAAGTCAAATTACACAACAAATTCCATGGGAATTAAACAATTAGAGTAAAGTTATCCAGTTACATCAAAAGACATCACCAACAAGAGGAAACCAGGTATACTGGATAATACACAAGTGAGCAACAAAATTTGAATTAACAGAGAACACAAACACAAGTACTAAGAAAGACTAACCCTGTCCTTGTGGCGCTTGTAGAAAACATCCCAATACCTCTTGGCCTCTCTTTCATACTTTTCTGCAAAGAAAAAACAAAAAAATTAAACTTTTTTTTCATTTCAATGGAGGAATTTCAAATGGATAGGGAATTACCTCTCCAGAAAGGTGAGACCCCAGAATTTGTATTGGGATAAATTTGCAACCTTTGGGTTTGGGGTGGAGATTTTTGCTCCCCTGAAGCCATTGCAATGCCTACTTTGTGAGGTTTGCTTATACACAAAGAAGCGTTAGAAGAACAAGTGAGATCAAACATCTGTTTCAATGAAACTGGATTTGTGCAAACACTTCAAAACCTACCTATTTGGGTTTCTTCCGGCATTTGGTAGCGGAAAATACACTTTCAGGCTTCGGGGTTTATACATTCATTAGTTAATCAATTCTTTTATTATTGAATTAAAATATAAGAAAACAATGCCTTCCGGAAAAGATCCAAATATCCCCACTTACATTTTTGATAGTTGTCTTATTTTTAGGTTTTTGGGTAATCTGCCCATTCTCATTTCTATTTTTTGACGAATGTACCCCTATGATTAAGCTTCGATTTCGTTCGATTGTGTGGCCAAAGAAGTCATTTTCGTTTTCCCGCCTTAGATGGAGGAGTACTGCATGATTTGATTGATTTGCATGGATTAATTAATGAGCTCAGTTGCTTTGCGATCAAAGTTCATTGTTGTGTATTTTAAAAATTGTTGCAGCTGGGTTCTTTCCTTCTTCCTCAGTTTCTTCTTCCTCAGTTTTTACTCTCCGTTCTGCAGTATCTTAACCCATCTTCTTAAGGTCTTCCATTTCTTTGGTTTTTGTGGTTGAGTCTTTATTTTTTTTGTTTTCTGAGTTCGTTGTGGGTTTGTGTTATTTTTGGTTATCCATTTTTTTTCCGTTTAATATTTGTGTTCTTTTTTCAGTTCTTCAGTTTTGGATATTGGGATTATTTATATTTGTTGTCTTTTTAGTTGGTTCAGTTTTGATTTTGTAGTTTCCTTCGTTTTTTTTTGTTGTTTCAGTTTTGTATGGTTTACCAGGTATGTATTCTGTGTATTTGAGTTTCATGAGTTATGGTTTCTGTTTGTTCTTTCCGTTTAAGAGTTGCTGTTATTTTTTTGTCAGATTCTGTAGTTGGTGTTATTACGTTCTTTGTATTTTAACTTGGTGTAGGTTGTGTTTGTATCTTCTGATGGCGAGAAAACTTGATCTCATCAAAGATATTGATGACAAGAAAGAAACATTGAAACTTGCTGTTAGAGTGAAAGACTTGTGGTTTGTTCAAAACCGGGATAATAGTCGTCATATGGAGTTGATTCTTTTGGATCAGAAGGTAATGCAATTGTGATGCTGTTTTATGTGTTGTTGTTTTATGTGTTGCTATTTTTATGCTTTTTTTTCCAGGGTGATATGATTTCTGCCATGGTAAAAAAGGAGGATTTATGTTTGTGGGAAGAAAAAGTGGTAGAGGGTCAAACCTATATAATGCATAACTTTAAGATATTGAAAAATCAAGGACAATTTCGGGTATGTGAACATCCTTACAAATTGTTGTTCATTGGGGCAACAACTATAAAACAACAACCAATTTCGAGTATTCCACTGAACGTTTACAACTTCAAAAGTATTGAAGATATAGTGGATGGAAATTACTCTGCTGATTTGGTGTATGGTATGTACATATGATGTTGTTCTTTGGAATTTAGTATATGAAGATTATGAGTTGAATGGGTTGTTATTCTTTGTTTTAGATATTATTGGAGTGGTTGATAATGTGAGGTGTAATCCTCAGTCGAAGAATGTGGTCTTTCATATAAGGGATATGAGGTTAGTTATTATTTACTATGTTTTTTAATATTGTTGTATTCTCATTTAACAGTTGATATTGTCGCATTTTTTACAGTTCTGCAGTCATTGGTTGTACGTTGTGGAATTCATATTACTTCAAGTTTATGAGTGATTGGAGGGGTGAACCAGATTCCTATCTTCTTGTCGTTCTGTTGACACAGGCTAAGATTAAGCCGTGTTCAGGTTTGTCCATTTTATTTGTGTGTTTTGTGGTTTTTTTTGGGCTGATCTTGTTGTTAATTTAGGACGGTGGTCAGTCTCAATATCTAATTCCTGGAATGGTTCAAAGCTCTTTATGGGTGAAGAATGTGTTGAGTTAGTTCGATTCAGGGAGCAATGGATAGAGTATGTTTTGTTATGTTTTAGACATTGTGTTTAACATATATTGTATTATAATCATTTAAATTTTCTACTTATAGACGTTTTGGCAATGAAGTTAATTCGAGTCAAGAGTGTAGCCAATTGAGTTCACCGTCTCAGTATAGTGAACATGAGAAATTTATGTATAAAGTTGTTGTGCGTACGATATCTGAAATTACATGTATGAAAGAGGTAATCAGTAAGTTATTTTGGGTTTTTGTAACATTTTTGTTGAATTTATTATTTATTTGTTGATATAAGTTTGTTTTGTTTTTTAATAGGAACAATATTGTGTTACCGTTGCAAATACTATAAAGTTTAATTTAGGTAATGATGGGTGGTGTTATCCAGTATGCAATAGTTGCAGGAAGAAGACTGATGAAGTAGGTCCTTTTAAGTGTGTTCTTTGTGGGTTTGATAATGAAAAACATGGAATTAAGTTTGTATTTATATTTTAGATATTTTTCATGTTTACATCAGTATTATGTTATTAAATAACTAAATCTTTTTGTTTCAGATATAAGTTAGAATTACAGGTTACAGATGGAGACAGTTACACAAATTTTGTAATGTGGGATCAAGACTGTACTAACTTGATTGGTGTATCAGCTCTTGAATTGATGAATAAGATGATTGAGGTGCTATTAGTTTGTTTGTCAATTGTTTCACTAAATGGATGTGTAAGATTGCATTTTATTTGTTTTAGGATTGTGAAGATGATCCCAAATGTTTTCCAGAGGATTTAGATGCTTTGCTAGGATGTACTCTTGCTTTTAAGGTTAGAGTTCAACCAAGTAACAGATCTTCGTCTGTAATGAAAGCTTCGACCAATCCTGAAACTATTGCTTCAATTAGAAGTAAACTTGATCCTAAGATGGTAGGTTGATATGTTGTACCAAGAGAATTTATGTGTTTTGACTTATCCTTCATAGCATGATTTTTTTACTATTATTCATATGTAGATTAAGGACAGTAGTGGTGAAGGTACATGTGATTCGAGTACCGAAGCAAACTCCAAGGGCGGACCCGAAATAAAGGAGGTCATTCTCTTGATTATGATTTAGTTGTTTTTCTTTTTTATTGATTCCGTGATGTAATAACTTAGTTTGAGATTATGTATTTAGTACTTTGATTTTCAATGACAGGATAAAGGAACTAAAGCAGCAAGTATATGCGTTTGGAATAAGCAACCAAAAACAGTTGGGTCTATTAAAAGTGCACCTCATGGGATAAAGGTATATGTAATATCCAATTTTTTTACTTTCTTAATTGTAGATTTTTACAGTTTACATTTTGGTGAATGATAGCCCAAAGAGTCGAGGCCCAAGGCTATATGTGGTCCCAATACGCAATCTCAAACAATTGCTCTGAATATAAGTGGTCGTCATACAAAATAGGTACGTCTAATTTGTAAAATTTTGTACTTCTTTCATAATTATAAATTTATTCAAATTTGTTGAATGAATTTGACAGATTGAAGAGTCAAGTCCCACAGTTGTATGTGTTTCCACAAAGCAATCCAAATCATCTAATGGATCCACAAACAAATCAAAGTCTAGTGGTTCCACTAAAAGTGCATGCCATACAGGAAAGGTATGTAGAGTTTAAACTCATTGTATACTTAATTTTGATAGTACTATTGATTTGAAGTAAGGATTTTATGTTTAAAATCGTAGAACAAAGAAATCATTGGACAGACAGGTTTTGATCAAAATACAAAAGTTGATATGTGCATGGTAATATATAATCTATTCTTATGTTAGTTTTACATGTTTTTTTAATCCACAAAATAAATATAATAAAAAATTGTTTGGAATGTGCAGTTGACTTTGAGTGGATCCGCAGATCATGATCCTTATATTGACTTCTGTGTTACCCCTACCAAGGAACTGTTGTTCGACTTTGAGGTTGATTGCGACCATCTGGATGATATTCCAAGTGCAGAATTTTCTAGGTCCAAAACTAAAAAGCGGATGAAACAGGAGAAGCTGTAAGGTTGACCAGTAAAGTTTGTAAATATATATGGATTTTGATGTCGTGGTGATCAAAGTTGCTGATGGTGTCCTGTATTTTTGAAATCATTATCATATTAATGGTTTTATCTAGATTTGGATTTTGGGACAGTTGTTTATTTTTAGTATACCATCGTTGTAATATTTTATCCACGAACTATGTTTACCAAATAATATGTTTACCAACTATATTATTATGTAAATGATATTATTTACTATTGCACATCAAAATTCTAAGTTCCGTTCAGAATTTAACTATTATGTTTGAAATGTGTTTAAGTTATTTCTTCGTATATTCAAATTGATATTCAATCAGCTTAATCGTTTAAGCCTGTGTGAATTTATTGTTCTAATTTTCCACGCACATTCAATATATTATACTATTTGTTGTGTAGAAGGTCAAACTATGGTTATAACATTATTGTATGCATGAAGAGGTTCAAAATATAAGAATAAGCAAGGTAATTATAGATAGAATTAGTAATAAATAAGAATTCTATAGACCGACAAATTAGATGTTTATATATATAAATATATAACGATAACCAACATTTGTTAACAGATATATATCAAAAAGATTGTTGTTCTTCTGATGGACCTATGAAATACTATTGTGGTTAATTGTTGGACAAAACAAAGTACCAAATACAAAGGTTATACTTTTATCTCCATTACATAGATAAAATTCGATTGTTCCTTATCTACACCAAGTCTGATTATGGTTCCTTCCTTTAATTTGTTCTGCTTGCAGAATTCTTTCCACCCACAACTTAAGTAGCATTCTTTGTTCGTTCTTCCAGATCTTCGAATTGTACAAGGCCAACAATCACCTTCAGAATTGACCAATATGTATCGTGTCCTCTTCTTAACAAGAGCTTTTGTTGCAAATTCGGATTCCAAGTACTGAAAGAAAATCAAGTCCGTAGTTATAATTAGAACACATGAAAATACATTGCACTATAACATCTAAGGTCAAAAATCATATACCAGTGATGATGATTTGGTATCATTCTCAGATAAGCATTTGGCCATTGAGTAGTAAAAATCTGCAGGGTCATAGTCTTCGAGATGTGTATCATGGTTACTAACGCTGACCACTTGAGGAGCATAATTAATTTCAATTCCCCCAGATGAAAAAAGCCTAAATAAAAATGTATTTCTGTCAACATAACTCATATCTATGATTTTGTTTTCCTTGACGTTGAAATATTCAGCCATCTCTAACACCCCTTTCTGTAGAATCAAGTCTTCATTTACCGACTTGTGTATACCAACATCATGTTTCTTCTGACGTGGATCAATTAGTTGAATGTTGTCATAGTCCAATTCATGTGCCCAAAAAATAACAAAGGCATATTCCAACTTAATGCATGTCTGCACCAGTTTAAAAGTATAATTAATAACTAGCTTAAGAAACCAAGATGAACTTATGAATCTTAAAATAATACCTGAGGCAGCAATAGTTCGGATTTAAAGCAAGTGAAAAACCTCGAAGAATCAAGTCTTCATTTACCGACTTGTGTATACCAACATCATGTTTCTTCTGACGTGGATCAATTAGTTGAATGTTGTCATAGTCCAATTCATGTGCCCAAAAAATAACAAAGGCATATTCCAACT
>Ga0214542_1011810_pt1 | contig 11715 bp, 9 predicted proteins | sample CNSS1metaG_FD_160096 | JGI IMG/M metagenome (GOLD analysis project Ga0214542, IMG submission 160096) | Root nodule microbial communities from cowpea collected in UCLA plant growth center, Los Angeles, California, USA - CNSS1 | ecosystem: Host-associated > Plants > Roots > Nodule | place: USA...
CGACGAAATTACCGATGGATTTATCCGTCGGTAAAAGAAGCGGGAATTTTCCCGCCTAAATCTGACCTTATAAGAAGACGAGGAGAAGGAGAAAAGAAGAAAAAGAAGGAGAAGAAGAAGAAGAAGAAGAAGAAGAGAAGAAGAAGAAGAGAAGAAGGAGAAGAAGAAGAAAAAGAAGGAGAAAGAGAAGAAGAAGGAGAAGAAAAGAAGGAGAAGAAGAAGAAGAAAGAGAAGAAGAAGGAGAAGAAAAGAAGGAGAAGAAGAAGAAGAAGAGAGGAAGAAGGAGAAGAAGAAGATGAAGAAGGAGAAGATGAAGGAGAAGAAGGAGAAGAAGAAGAAGACGACGGCGGCGGCGGCGACGGTGGCGGCGACGATGGTGGCAGTGGCGACGGCGATGGTGACGGCGACGACGACGGCGACATTGACGGCGACGGGGACGGCGACCACAAAAAAAAAAATGAAAAAAAAAATTGAAAGAGGGAGGAGGAAGAAGATGAATAGTGTAACAAATTTACCGACGGATTTTTGGTAATTACCAACGGATATTTCGGTCGGTAATTAACGACGAACATCCGTCGTTAATTACCGACGGATTTTTCCGTCGATAATTACCGACAGATTTACCGATGGATTTTTTTGTCGATAATTATCGGCAAATTTATCGACGGATTGATCCGTCGGTAATTACCGACGGAACATGATTTCCGTCGGTAAAATTTTATAGACAAACATTTTACTGACGAATTTTTGGCCGTCGATAATCCGTCGGTAATGTTGATTTAGCGACGGATTTTGACCATTACCGACGGATTTTGACCGTCGGTAATAATGATTTTTCTTGTAGTGGATTATATAACCTTCATGCCTTGGATTCATCGCTAACTCCTAAGAATACACATTTTCTACTCTTCTCATCAAATTTTGTTTTGCTCTGGTCTCGTACATGAACATGTTTCAAACATCCTAAAATGCGAAAGTAATCCACTATAGGTGTCTCACTAGTCCAAGCTCTTTTTGGGGTCTTCTTTTTCACTACTGCAATTGGACATCTTTTTTGAATATGCACTCGCCATTTCATGGCTTTAGGCTACAAGAATTTATGTTCTTGCTTCTCACTTAACATAGATCGAATAACATTCATAATGGTCTTGTTTTTCCTTTCTACCACTCCATTCTAGTGAGGGGTACAAGATAATATCAATTGTCTACTGATACCTTGTGAATGAAAAAATTCTTCAAACTCGTTTGAGGTGAATTCACCACCCCTATTGGTCCTCAAACAAGTGGTGTAGGCTTCAATCTCATTTTCAACGCGAGCTTTGAACCTTTGTAAGAAAAAAAAAACCCAAGTCTAACGAGTACAATAATCTATAAAGCTTAGTATGTACCATTTTGTTATTGTTTGAAGTTGGCTAAATAGGGCTGCAAATGTCGGAGTGCACCAACTGAAGGCGCCATGATGCTCTCCAATAAACTCTTTCTTGCTATAGGGTTTCTATGTTGCTTGCTAGTTAAACATGTGGTTGATAATGTCCATTTTTACCTCTTTTTGTGTGTTTATTGTCATGAATAAATCAACTCTTTCCTAACTTTGATCTTGTTACATCCTTAAGTTTAATGTGTTTTGTATTGTTTTATGTTTTATTTGTGTTATGCTTGTTTTGCCTCTAATCTTTCTTTTAACTGTGTTAAATAAGTTAATAGGAAACATTTGTGGTGGAGGAAAACAAGCAAGAACTCAAGGGAGCATGATTTAACAAGAAAAGATATATTTTAAAGTAAATACCTGCGTCGGACACCACTGGAATCATGCCCAGTGCTTCAAATACATAATATTGTCAAACTGCCCAAGGTTGAGCAGTGTAAAACTGGGGTTGAGCGCCACAAGGTTTAGCGGTGGAAAGTGGGGCTGAGCACCATTCAATTCGTAAAACTTGGCGCTGAGCGCTACTGAGACAAGGTTGAGCGGTGACGGCGCTGACATGTCAAAAAATGGGTTTTAAATCTAGTTTCTTGCGATGGTATGTGATTCCTCATTTTGCACGATAGAGAAACACTTTTGGGTGCTTGGAGAGCCTCTTGGAGGTTGTTAGGGGTTTTGGGAAACTCTCCCACTCCTCATTGGGTCTTCTCCTCCATTCATGGTGGGTTTTCCCCCTTTTGGGGTTAGAGAGGAAGATGGGTTTCGAATTGGAGATGGAGATGTGAATGAGAGGCGCAATTGGAGCATGGAGCAATTGCCAAGAACCTTGGGATAAGGCTTGTATCTTCCCTTTGGTTTCCATTTCTTCCCTATCTCTTCAATTTGTAAAACCTAGGTTTTCCAGCATGAAAAGCTAAACCTATTGTTGAGATTAGATGTAATGAACTTTGTGTGATGTTAATCCATATGCTTTTCCATTTCTATGTTAGTATTTGATTTCCATGCTTAAAGCTTCCTTTGGTTTGGCCACCCATGCATGATTTGTGGTTCTTTGGGTGTTAGAAAATGTCTTTTGAACCTAGAACTGAAATTGAATGCCTAATGGAGCTTGTATCTACGGATCGAACATGATCCATTAGTAATCTTAAGACTCTTTAACTTAATGCATGATTTCACTTGTTGAGGATTCAAGGAATTGGAACTTGATGAGTTATCATAGACTTAAAGTCACTAGGAATAAAATTTGAGTATTCATGTGAGTTGATTTTGACTTGAAATTGGAATTGAGATGTTTGTGAATGCATGAGAATAAAGTGAATAAAATCTAGTCTTGACAATTGTATATAATCTATGTTAAATTTCTATGCACACCAATTGTTTGATAAAATACCAAAAAGAGTTTCTTTGTGTTTTTGTGAGCTTTGTTGTCTGTTTGAGTTGTGAATTGTGAGATTTGTCATGTGTTGCACAAGTCCATGTGGAGAGAACGATATTTATTACTTGCTACGTGTGACTGGTGCACTTGTCGTTTTTCACCTAACAATGGTGCATATCTTCTTTGGAGACGTCAAGGAGTGTAAGCCAATCACCATCTTCTTGTTGGAAAGAGTGCTCAAAGCCTTGTGATTTAGGTGTCCAAAGCGGCAATGCCACATGTGAGCTTCTTTTTTAGAAGAATTTTCAACTTGCAAACATAAAAAATGTTCAGGTATAGAGACTAGCACATAAATCATTTAGTTCTTACTTATATGAGTTTTTTATCTTATCAACCCCTTCCTAGGATGAAATACTTTGCAAGTTCCACCTGAAGTTATAATGGCTACGTTTTCTCTTGACGTTGTCCTATGCTTAAGAGATTGTTTTAAGCTTTGGAATATAATAAACATCATATATTACCTAGGTTTTTCCTTTCAATTGGAGCCTTATACTTCCCTTTGCTACCACTATTATCTTCATGCCATTTCCAAGCTTTAATGTTCTAAAATGCTCTTATGTTAAAACAATAAACCAATTTTTTTGGCTTGTCATATGATTACTGCATCCATAATCAAAATACCATAATTATTCTTTTGTTAGATGAGGCTCTTCATAGGATATCAACAATATCTCCTTGTCGTCTTCATCTACTTCAATATAATCAGTTTTTTGTTCAAAGGTAAGACATTCACACTAGAATTGTCCCAACTTATGGAATTTGAAGCACTCAATTAGTGATTTATATATGGGTTGTGTTCCTCTACCTCTGCCACTGATGTGTGTTGAATTTTATTAGTTTTCATTAGTCAAAGTGTTCATTTTTCCATTCTAGAATAGCTAATTTGAACATATTAGGTTAGATTCCACACTTTTGGCCATTTTCACATTTTCATAGAATTAGTGTTTGTAGAGTGTTTCTAAACATCATTTGAGTGTGGTTGCATCATATTTTGAGTCCTAGGGTCTTAGGTTAGTCAAACCTAGTGTTAAGAGTCAAATTTTGCTCATTTAGTCTTTAAACCATGACATAATTGACTTTAGAGTCGACTTTTTGAAATTCTTCCAAATTGTATGATTTGACCTTGTGAAATTATTATAAATGCCGAATTACACTTGTTGGAAGTGGTCAAACACAAAAATTTGAGGTTTAGGGCCAATTGAGCAAAAGTCTTAGTTTTCATGTTTTTGGTCATTTTAGCTTAGTTATTCAAGTTGTGTTTAGGTAGAGCTAATCCCTCCACTTGAGCTTTTGATCAATTTGCAGGTCCTCTATCCTTAGGCAAGGTTTAATTGAAGATTTGAAGGCCTAGAAGTTCACATGGCAGCAAGGTCAAGTTGGTGGCAAAACATGAAGTGTGCAAAAGTGACATGTTTGACCTTAGAGTTGACTTTTGCCATTTGGACCCCAAATCAAGAGCCAACCATTTGGAGCACTTTAGGACACTAATGTGACTGGTTTAGGCCTTGGGATTGCCAAAAACTTGAGAGGGGGTTGCACTTTGAAAAAGCAAGTGTGCAAAAGTGGCATGTTTGACCTTAGAGTTGACTTTTGCCATTTAGACCCCAAATCAAGAGCCAATCATTTAGAGCACTTTATGACACTAAATGTGATTGGTTTGGGCCTTGGGATTGCCAAAAATCTTATAGGGGATTGCACTTTGACGCTTGGGCTCATTTGGTAAGAGGTGGCTTAGTATGGGTAGGTTTTAAGGTAGATTTGGTTTGGTGGCATAGGGGGGACGACCCAACAACCTCCTAGGGAGGTTGCAAGTTTCTTTGACCATTCTTAGACTAGTTTTGACAGCAACACAACACCTCAATGCAACAGACCCGAATATCCCCCTAAAATCACTCATTTTCATTCCATTTTTGCCTTTGGAAGTAAGAGTGGGCATGGATAAGATTTTTAAAAATCTTGTCCACATTTAACTTAAGTCCAAATATTTGGATCAAATATTATATCCATATTTATTTTTCTGTAAAATCAGATTAGATCTTTTTAATATCCAAATCCAAATATTTAGATTAAGATTTAAATCCAAATCCAATTTTAGATCCACATTTTTCATTAAAATATATATATTTTCTATGAATCTTTATTTTTAATTTTATAAATCTGTCCAATCCTAGGCCGCCATGTCAACTTCATCTTCTCCCAACACATTTCAGAACATGGTGACTTCCTCCCTGCACCTCCATTGCACAACATCGACGACAACACAAGAGCATGTCAGACTCACCGTTGACAACCGTAGGTTTGCTGGAAACAGAGATAGCCACGCAGATCGACCTCCATATGCATTACGCCAAAAAGCACGAGCCACAAGAACTAAGCTAACAAACCAGATTTGCGAGCTCCTCTATGCTGGACCAAGACACACTGAAAACATCCTCTACTGCGCATCTCGACCTTTAAGCATCTGGCCAGAGAACGATGTAACCAGCTCGTCCTCTCAGATTTGCACCACGGGATATCCACGAACGCGGAAGGAAGCACTCCATCTTCTCTTCCACTCAGACCAGCTTCATCGTGAACCACCTTTAAACCACCGTCCCTGCGTCTTTTTGAGTGAATCGCAGCAAAGAAGAAGAAGCCACGCAGATTTAGGGTTTTTGCAATTTTGAAATAGAGAAGGGAGATTAAAATAGGTTCATATTTATCTAGATCTAAATATAGTTTGCATTTAAAATTTGGATTTTCAATTTTAAATATCTGAATAACTAAAAGAGATATCTGATCTTATAAAATGATAAAATTCAGATTAAGGATAAAAAAATGATCATATAAAATGGATTATTAATAGATCAAACAGAGCAAAAAATAGACCAGATTAGCAAAATAGTTTTTTTGCTCACCCTTATTTAGAAGCTTGGATAGCTCAAGCCTTGGTGAGAGGAAGGTTGCAGCAACTCCTTGTACTCATTTTTGGTATTGTAATCTGGATTTGAACTTCAATGAATGACAATTTCAGTACTGGTCATTTGGCCTATGATTTCATAATTTTCATCATCATTTTCCACTGAACCACCACCTTGGCTACCACTTTTTGAGCTTGAACTCCACCCTACCTAACCAAATATAGGTTCTGGAACCAGGCCTGTGAATTGGTGTGTCCAAAAGACCTTTATAGTGTTGGAATAGAAAGGCACCGCTAAAAGAAAAGCTACTCTATCTGAGAAGATTTTATTTAGACAAAGTGAAAGTGTATAATCACAAGTATGGTGAGCAATGTATACAACTGAATGAAAGAAAGGGGTTATATACAAGTCAAGATCGAACAAACTAAAATAGATTTTTAATCACAACCTAACACCCTTCTCTGATTAAAAAACTTCTACAAATGAAAATCAAGAACATTTAGGGATGTTTTCATCTCATTGAACCTCTCGTCTTCAAAGCTTGAGTCATTACATCAGCTAATTGAAGTTCAATCCTGCAATGCTTCAATTTGATGCTTCCCTTGCTGACTTGATCTTGAAAAAAATGGTATTTAGTGACAATATGCTTGCTTCTTTCATGAGACATTAGGTTTTTGGCTAGATCAATAACTGATTTGCTATCCACTAGTAATTCTACATTGTCATCATTAAACATCTTTAATTCTTTGAGTAAAGCCATGAGCCATAGTGCCTGGCAAGCTGCAGAACAAGCAGTGTTTTTTTGTCAGTTGTGTCACCACTCCAGTCAAAGTCTGGATAAGCTAACAGTTGTAGGTGATCACATTCTTTGCTTTGATGACGAAAAATAAGACCATATACCAGGGTTCCTTTAAGTTATCTTAGTATTATCTGCAACCAGACATGATTATTTAGGGTCACTTAGAAATCTACTTAGAATTCCAACATTGTAGGTAATCTCGGGTTTGCTATGACATATGTATAGTAGGCTTCCAATCATTTGCCTATATAGAGTTTCATCCACCGAGGCTTCAGTTTCATCTTGTACGAGTTTCAAGCTAAGCTCTACAGGTGTTGCTGCTGGATTACAATCCAACATGTTGAACTTCTTTAACACTTCCAGGATATACTTTATCTGATGCATGATAATTCCTCTCCTATCATAAGCAAACTCCAATCCTAGAAAATATGATAGGGCACCCAAATTAGTCATTTCAAATTCTTTTTTCAGATCTTTAAACTGATTCATCAGTGTGTTGACGAATCACACTTCTAGAAGATTGCAGGGGCTGCAACTTCAAGAGAAGCTTGGAAGATTTTGGAGCAATGTAGTGAAGGGGTTGAGAAATTGAAGAAGGTTAGGTTACAAACTTTGCATCGTCAATACGAATTGATGCAAATGGAGAGCAACAAGAAAATAGCAGAGTTCTTCAATCGGGTTATCACTCATACCAATGTAATGAAGGGTTAAAAAATGAAAGATAAGCCTATTGTTGAGAAAATCTTGAGGACTCTCAATCCAAGATTCGACCATATTATGGTCGCAATTGAAGAGACAAAGAAAATTGAAGAGATGAAAGTCTAAGAACTTAAAGACTGCTTGGAGGCGCATGACCAAAGATTATTGGAGAGAGAGTCAGAGAAGCCCAATGACAATCAGGCTTTGCTGGCTCAAACATCAAAGAAAAGCGAAAACAATTCCATAGGTGGTTTCCAAGGTCAAGGTTGTGGGAGAAACTCCTGAGGTGGATATGGAAGAGGTGGTCAGAATCAAGATCAAGAAAAAGGTAGTGAGGATCATTCTGATAACAAGCAGCGAAATTCCTATGGTTGGCGAGGAGGAAAGAGAAAGACTAATAGGAAGAGAATAAAGTTTTTGAATTGTAATCAAATTAGTCACTTCTCAACAGAACTTAAAGCAGCACCAAACAATTCTGATTATGGGGATAATCAGTCAAAGACACACTATCAAGCGTATATGGCGAATGAGGAGAGTAGTGAGGCGTTAGAGGAACATGTGATCTTGATGATGGTCACCCAACCAGAGAGACTGAGTGATGAAATCTGGTATATTGATTCAGACTGTTCGAATCACATGACTGACTATCGTGAGTGGCTAGTCAATCTTGATGAAAGGAAGAAAAGTACTGTGAGGTTTGCAGATAACATGGTCACACAAGCCGAAGGTGCAAGATATGTAGTTGTGACGAAGCAAGATGGTAAACAAGATATCATTTCTTATGTCTTATACGTGCTTGGGATAAAAAGCAATTTGATCAGCATGGGCCCATTGTTAGAGAAAGGATATTCAGTGAGAACAATTGACAACCTTCTTGAGGTCTGTGGCGCAGCAAATAAGATTGTGATTAGAGTGCCATTAGCCAAGAACAAAACATTTAAGGTTAGCCTGAACAACCTTGATACTCATTGCTTTTCCGCTGCGGTATATATTGATGAATCCTGGTTAAGGTTAGCCTAAACAACCTTGTTACTCAATTCTTTTCCGCTGTGGCATATACTACAACTAGGAGTGGGGCACTTAAATTTCAAAGACTTGAGTCGAATGAGTTTTGAAAAATTGGTGAGTGGTCTTCCATTGATCAATCCTTTAAAGGTTTGTGAAAATTGTTGGATTAGTAAGCAGTCCAGAACCTTATTTAGTAATTTGACTACATTAAGAAGTAGTGAAATACTACAGGTTGTGTATAGTGATTTATGTGGACCATTTGAAGTCCCCTCATTGGGAGGAAATAAGTATTGATTGATGACTTTAGCAGAAAAATGTGGATATACTTCTTGAGAGCTAAGAGTAAGGTGTATAAAATCTTCAAAGAATTTAAAGCGTTAGTTGAGAAGTAGTCTGGTAAAATTGTGAAGGCGTTACAAACTGATGGTGGTGGGGAGTTTATTTCAGGTGAAATGGAAAGCTTCTATAAAGAACAAGGAATTGTACATGAAGTAGTAGCCCCATACACCCCACAACATAACATAGTGACAAAAAGAAGGAACCACAATATTCTAAACATGGTAAGAAGCATGATTAAGCAAAAGAATTTACCACACAATTTCTGAGGAGAGGTTGCCATGATTGTAGTGTACATTTTGAACCACTGCCCCACCATAAGGCTTAATTCAATGGTTTCGGAAGAGGCTTGGACTGGTGTCAAACCATTTGTCAAAAATCTGAAGATCTTTGGCTCACCGTGTTACAAACACATACAAGATTAGAGGAGGAGAAAACTAGATGATAAAGAAGAACCAATGATATTTGTAGGGTATAATTCTATTGGTTACTATAAAATGTACAATCCCAAAGAAAGAAAAGTATGCTTTAGCCGAGATGTTCATTTTGAGGAGTCCAGATCTTAGTATGAAGTGGTTTCCACGACATCTGCAGAAGTGGAATTTAATTGGGAAGAAGACAGTCATACCAAGACCAACACTCAATGCATAGAAGGAAAATCAAATGGCAGACCAAGAAGAGAAAGAAGGTTTCCCACAAGCCTTCAAGATTATCAGGTGTATCCTGATAATTCCATAACTGACGATGGCAATCTGGTCCAACATCTGGCATTGATGGTCAATTATGAACCAATAAGTCTTGATGAAGCTATTTTAAGTGCAGTGTGGAGAATTACCATGGAGGATGAAATAAAGAGCATTGAAAAAAATCAGACCTATGAGATGGTAAATCTGCCAAGAGACAAGGTACCCATTGAGGTAAAGTGGGTGTTCAAGACTAAACTCAAGCCAGATGGATTAGTTGCAAAGTACAAAGCAAGATTGGTGGCAAAGGGCTTTATGCAAAGAAAGGGGTTATATGCAAGTCAACACCGAACAAACTAAAATAGATTTTTAATCACAACCTAACATATACATCATTGTGTCAAAGTAAACAAGATGAATGAGTTGGATTCAAGACCAATGGTAGTAGCCAAGCTCATTTCACTCATATTTCTCCACTTCATTGCACTCTTGCTACAATTTTGAGTTTCTATTCATTCCACCACTTCATACACATCACTTTTAAGTTTATTTATTTGCTTACAAGCTTAATTTTATGTTCCCATCATCAAATCGCCAAAATCCCCATTCTACACCATTTTCACGTTCACACACACCTTAGTTACTATTCCATTAAATTTCTCTCTCATTTCTCAATCATTTTGAGTTCAGTAAATGCATGCACACTCCTGGGATGATTCCCAAGCATTTTGAACCATTACACACCCAATTCCATCACCATTTCACCAATTCACGTTTCTTTGCATTTTCTCGTTCACGTTCAACATAGATACACTGTTCCATTCGGATTTTGCGTGATTTGAGATTTTTGATTTGTTCTTGAGCTTTGTTCATACTTCCTTATGTTCCCCAAGTTATTTGAATCATCAATTTCGCATTTCCTTCCATGAATCATCGAATTCAAATTTCTACATCTCAACCATTTGTGTTTTTGCATAATCTTATAATTGCGCGATTTCAATGATTTTTTGTGCAAATTGGTTTGGGGTTTTCAATCATAGCATCATGACGAAGCTTTCTACACTTTTAATTGAATTTTCATTGCACGAGTTGGTCAAATCGATTGAAATTGCATTTCTGCTCAAATTTGGGAATTAGGGTCCATGAATTTGGGAACTTTGTGTGTAGTGCACCAAATCGAGTGATTCTAGTTTCTAAATGCAATTGAGATCAATTATAATCATTTTTCATCATTATATTTTCAATTGCATAATCAAAAGATTCCAACCCGAGGTTACAATGCACTTTGCTCATGAACATGTTCTTGATTTTGGGCAGATTTCGAGTTTGATGAATTTGGGCCAATTTAACCATTGCATTATCTTAGTTTTGATCATCAAACATGTTTTGAGCATTTAGGATTAGCTAATTCATCATTCCCTACCATTTTGTGCATTACATGTCATGTATTCATGCATAGTTCATAGCATTTCTTGCATTTGATGATTTTGAGTTTTATGTTTTTAAGTGTTGATTTTGAATAAGTTTCCCCACCACAATTCAAGCACGAGCATTTCATTTGACTTTATCCATGTCCATGGATTGATTCCCAAGGTTCTACCTATACTGCATTTTTTAGGGGAAATTGGTTTTGACTGAGTCTTTTAGGCGACGAAATGACTTTATCAAATGACATCGTTGCTGTAAGACCCGTGAAAAAAATAGAATAAAGGGAAACACATATAAAAATTGATGGTTTGTTTGAGATTGTGGAATTATTTAAATTAAGGATTTTATTTAATTTTGATATATGATGAAATAATTAAATGATTAATTTAAGTTAAGTGTTGTTTGTTTATTTTAATTATTTACATAAATATGAAATACCTTTAACCAAAGTAAAGTCTCAATTATTGGTAAAAACTCATTTAATCACATGAAAGTTTATAAATAAAATCAAAGTAAAGTCTCAATTAAATTTAAAAACCCTTGAACTCATATGATCAACATGCATATAGATTTAAAATCATTACTTTTTACGAGATTCAACGATAAAAGACATAGATGAATTAAAACCTCAACAATAATAAAAAGAACAAAGAAATTAATTCATTCTAACCTCAAAATCCATAATGAAATTACAATGGAATCAACCCAAGAAGTTTAGCAATCCATGGAATACAAAAGAAGAATAGAGAGAAGAAAAGAGAGAGAAGGGAAACGAAATTAGGCACCCCTAAGGGTTCCAATGTTAGAATTAATTGACGAATTAATTCTATTAGTGACTCATTTGAAATATTATGATGAGCCCAATTGTGATTTAATAAAAATATAAAGACTTATTGGTTATTATTATGGGAAGTGATAATAAAATAAAATAAAGATAAAGATAAAATAAAAACCAACTTGATGGACGTTGGTTTATAAAAGGAATAGGGGTTCTGTCTCTGGCC
>Ga0214542_1011811_pt1 | contig 11715 bp, 4 predicted proteins | sample CNSS1metaG_FD_160096 | JGI IMG/M metagenome (GOLD analysis project Ga0214542, IMG submission 160096) | Root nodule microbial communities from cowpea collected in UCLA plant growth center, Los Angeles, California, USA - CNSS1 | ecosystem: Host-associated > Plants > Roots > Nodule | place: USA...
TTTTTTTTTTTTTTTTTTTATATATATATATATATATATATATATATATATATATATATATATATATATATATATATATATATATATATATACGATTCTCAATTTCAAATGTCCGTTCAATCACATAAATCTTTTTACTTGGTAGTATTGAAGAATGTATCTTTTTTTTTTTATCTTTGATATTTGATCTTTAATTTTTGTTTTATATAAAGAACATTTGTTTTGCTAAAATAATATTCATTATCTTTTAATAGTTTGTTTATATTTTAATATTAGAAAAAAATTCTTATATTTTCAAGGTACTATTCATCTTATTACGTATTTAATTATATATTTATTTTTTCTTTGTACGATTTTATTGAATGGATATATCAAATTATTTTTTAGACTCACACAAAATTTTAAATCCTAAACCCTAAATTCTAAATGGGTCTGTTATCCGGTGGAGATGATGATCAAATAAAAATGTTATACCTGTTAAGTATGGATATAAGTATAAAGATAAATATGATTTTTTTCTTTGAGAATGAATATGAGATAATTAAACTTATCTCACTTGTCGGGTTATTATCCCTAATCTTAACCCACTAATTGGTTGATCATGCTTAGTCTGATGTATATTTTATTTTCTTTCAAATTTTTTTAATTTACCATCATATATTGAATCAAGTATTTACCATGAAAAGTTATAATTCATAACTAGTTTATGATTATTTTACTCGAGTGAATAATAGTTCAAATAACACCATTCAATTTTAACTTACTTAAACTAATCTTTATTACAGGACAAGTAATGCATTATGCAAAATCTTCCTCAATAATTCTTTCACAATAATTCTTTCATTAGGAATCTAATACAATCTAAAGTACTTATATAAACATACACATATAAATTACTTCCTTCTTAATGATCAAGGAGAGTCACGCTTCTTCCAAAACTTTTTCATTTTGCTTTTTAAATATGTTTTAAAATTATATTTTATACTAGTTAAATATATAAAAAATTGTATAGAGTTAATTTTCTTTGTGTCTAAAATACACATAGGATTAATATATTTATAATAAAAAGTGATACAAATATATATGATAATCAAACATAAATATGGTAAATAAAAAATATTGTTATAAAAAATGTCAACAATATTTACCCATATCAAATAATGTCTATATTTTTCTAATAAACAATAGACGTTATGTTTCCTTAATTAACATAAAATATAATATATCTAATAATTATAATATGTATATTAAGTTAGTTTAAAAATGTTTTCTGTTTACGCTTGAAAACAAAGTTTTTCCCTTTTGTATTTCATTTTCTTCTTTTTTTGGTTTCTCTCTTCCATACCTCTATCTCTTTCTCACCTCTCCTTTCTTACTCAATTTTCAATCTCAATCTTTCATTATTTTCAAAATCAAATTCTACCACATTGAAATTGAGGATTTAAGGACCATTTTAGACAGAACAATTTCTTCTTTTAAGTAAGTTTATTTTCTATCTTTTTTTTAAGCAATCTATTTTCCTTTTACACGTGGTTTAGGGTTAGGGTAAAATAACTGTTTTTTTTAAGATGGAGGTTTGCGATGAAGATGAAAAAAATGCATTTACATAAATTAAACTTGAAAAATTTCATGAGTTCAAAATTTGAAAAAAAAGAAAAAATAACTCTCTAAAGAAAAGATAAATTTGATTTGGTATTCAAGTCATAGTTTTACCGACATGCTAGATAAAATTGATTTGGCATTCAAGTCATAGTTTCATCAACATGCCATGTCACTTGAGTGTTCACGAAAATGCTTAGAGGACCTTGAGTGTTATATATAATAATTACTCACTACTTGAGTGACAATCTAGCACCCATATACAATATACATCTAGACACATTAAAGCTCAGCTCCAATGTGATGCGAATAAAATTTACCAATTATACACTAGTTTAATTATAAAACACAAATTTTATAGTCAATAATTATTATAAATCACTTTAGAAAAAATAGTTATCTCAAATCTTAATTGCAAATTAGCCTAAGTTAATTTAAATATCACTATCATTACCATATACATGATATTCCACCTCAACCCTCAAATCAATCATTTTGACACATTTAAATCAACTTCAAATGAAATAGATGCAATTAACTAACTCCTCTTACCCCAAAATTAAGGTGTCTCACTAACTAAACTACTCCAGAATATATACATTCAAATTGTTAATCCTACAACTTGAATATACTACTGTAACATTTTCCTTCCAAATCCCAAGAAGAAAAGAGAATGGATTGTATCAATTGTAAGGAAATGTTAGCTTACTTGAGTCAAGATTCCAATGATCGACTTAAACTTCTACGAATAAAATTATAGATAAAGAAACTTTCTAAAAAGAATAAATTTTTAATAAAATAAAGATAAAAATGTTACAACTTTTCTTTTTAATAGCTAAAGGAATATGTAAAAAAGGATAATATTTGGGGTGTTCCAAACCTTTCGAAAACCTGCCAAAGTATAGCTCAAAGTATAGAAAAACAAGATAAAAATATATACAAAAAATAAGTATAAATGGATAGTGTATAGATAAATAAGCTAAAAGATTTATAATAAAATATAGGACCATATTCTTCTCATGTTCTATTATGTTAACAAGTTCCCACTCAACTTACTGAGTCACTCTTTAGAGTCTATTACAACCTATTCAACTCATTATCTAGACCAAAATACGTAAGATTTTCTTACCCACATGTGTTCTATTGTTTCTATTTCTTACAATATCTATATGCTAAAATAAATAAAATAAAAAATGGTATAATTCGGAATTTAACAATTTGTAAAACTTCATTGATTATTGAAAATAGATTTGCTTAGGTTGGGCTAAGAGTGAGTTCAGACAAACCCTTTTAAACAATCTGTATAATCTATAATTATTTTTTATTAAAATGATGCTTTGTTTGAAGTGGTTTATATTTGAAAAATTAAAAAACAACTTTGCCGTCAAAGTTGATGTATAATTCCCATCTCAATATTTTTTTACCTACTCAAGTCGTTCATACACTTCTTGAATGATGGTTGGTGTGGAAATAAAACAAAGACAGCTTGGAAGTTTGCATGGTTTAATGTTGTTTAGTCTCTTTGCCTGCATAGGAATAATGGTGTCCTTTTTAGAAAGGAAGAACCTAACAGTGAATATGTTTTATTTATTTTCATAGCATCAAAGTCATGGTAATAGTTAAATACAATAAAGTGAAAGTTTTTCTGTTCTCCATTTTCAGTGGTCCACAAATCCTTTTACATGCTTCAAGAATTTTTAGAGTTGGCAAGTCTATATTATATCTTGTATAAAGCTTAATAACGACTTCAAATAAAAAAACGATCCGCGTGTACAAATTTCAAGTATTATATAAATGGAAAGTGTGAAGGAAAGAAAAATATCATTGAGAGTTAGATTCTCTTATCTGAGATCAATTTTTGAAAAAAAAAATAATAAATACTTCAGACCACAAACTAATTTTTTTTTTCTGAACAGCAACTAAGGATGATTATCTCTTACAAAATTCCATTTGCAACTTGGAAAAAGAGTATACATGATCATCTTTGAAGCTATGAGAGGTGGAAAAGGGTGTTTTACGTACATGTGGAGCAGTTGATGAAGATAATGTACACACTTATTCTCTAGCGAAGTATCTATAGGTAGATTATTCACATTGCTGCAAATATAACCACGTGGCTTCCGAGAATTTAGTATTAGAATCAAACTTAACCATAAGCTTTTTGATGAAAAAATATTGTTTATATAATTTGTAATGTATCATGCTAATAATCAAAACTGATGGCAATCTCAACGTATAATGTTACAGGTGACATCAATTGTTCTATGACAGAGTTCAAGTAAAATGGATTACAATCGAATCTTGATGTTTGGGTTTGTGTTACACTCTTAAATAAAAAGAGTTGTACCCTGATTAAAAGCTATAACTTTTGGTATAGTGGTAAGTATTCGATCTTAACAATTGATATCAAGGACAAAATCACAAATTCAATTCCTTAGAGACAAATTGTGTAATTTGTTCTTAACTTCGATTCAATGTCCTACTTTAATGTTTTGGCATTAAGCCTATCACCACAGTAATCATAATAGTCATTTAGGAAACTAATGTATTATGGACAAATGAAATTATTCTTTAATATTTTTATTTATCCATTACAAAATATAATTACTCTTTAATTATTCATATTAAAAATCCCATAACTTTTTAGATACATAACTATCAAAATATTGTAATACTATTTTATCATTTTTAATTTGACACAACAACAATAATAGGTATCTTTAATATCTTTAATATATAATTATTTATATATAAGATTAATATTGAATCAAGTAGCTATAATATTTCTGTCTATATACTGTGTATGGTATTTAATTATTTTTTATACGGTTGAAGCATCCTAAATGTTCCATTTACATCCTTTTCTTTGGCTTATTAAAAAATCCATTAAATTTTATAAAGACTAGCTTGTTTTGGCGAATTCACATATAGTTACGGAACTTGATTGAGTAGGATAATTAGGTAAAGGGTGACGAACGGAATAACCTATTACATTGGTGCCTTGTATGACTAAGAAATAACTCTATATAATATTTCTAACTTCTAACAGATCACACACACATAAACTATTTTAATCACTTCGACAGAGCTGGCCAACCTTTAATATGTGTGGACCACTATTTAAGCTCATGTAAATACTTTATATAATAATAATAATAATAATAATAATAATAATAATAATAATAATAATAATAATAATATTAATAATAATATTGCATGCATTTATAGGTATGATGTGATAGGCATTTCATCAGTTTTTTTGGTGTCTCTTTTTTAATATTTTGATTCATGTTTCAGACACTTTATATTAATAATATCCAGTTTCACAAAGTTTATTCTTCTGTTAGTAAGAATTCCACTATATAAACTAGTTGTTCAAGCATTCCTCAGCTTTTCTCAGGCTTCTTCACCAATAAAAGTTGCTCACAGATACAGATACGTAAATTTCCAGCACAATATTACAACCTCTGCCATATGCAAACATGATCACCCAAAAGAAGAAGGCTCATATATAAGCCTTTCTAAAAGCTGATATAACTGAACTCAACCTTCTTTTCATTTCCTCTGCATATATATATTTCTTCTGGGGTAAGCATCAATTTTTGCTTCTGATTTTAAACCGATCTCAACTCCACATAACCGATTAATTGACTTTATCCACTTATGTACTGTGAATTAGTGTTATTTTTAATTGATGTGAGACTACGACCGCAACACACTTGACTTTACAAAATACTTGTCAGTCGCACGGTGGGCACCAATTATTCGTAAATGACCAAGTTATACTTTGTCAAGTCCTCAAAACTCATCTAATATCTGGTCTTTAGGAAAATCGCCCTTCAACTCTAATAATGTGTAGAACTAGACATCAATGAGTGATCTGATAGCGGTCTAATAGTAGATGGAACAATAAACAACAAACAACAAATTTTGTTAGTATAAATCTAGTTCAATACTACAAAACCTATTCATAAAATAAGATTTACATTCACTTCCATATTATAAATTAACCTTATTTTATATCTATATCAGGCTCTCAACATCTTCCGAGTAATTCACAAAGGTTACTTTGTAAGGGTTCAGTTACAGTGACCCTAAGGTAAAGCTGGATAAAAAGGTGAAGAGTCAAGGGTTACAAAAATCAGACAAAACAGAAGAGAACAAAACCAACGTTTGGTTCACGCTTATGGCTAAAATATAAAAAGCCATGTGTGTGTGTGTGTGGGTGTTGACATGCATGTGTGCTTTGAATTTTGTGAGTGACATTTAGTCGTCGAGAAAGACACACATAAATGTGAAAAACATCATGGTACTTACTGGTGCAACAAGAGCAGCATAAACTAGGGTTAGTTGTGTTAATAAAGCGTTTAAAGAAATGGAAGGCACTACTACTGTTGATGGTGATTAAAGAATTGTTAGTAAAGTTAATCCATAGAGTGTGGACCACTTGGGAAAAAACTGAACAAGTTTGAATTTTGCATGTGAAGAGCACCTATGGCATCGAAGGAAGCACGTTGTGAGTGTTTTAGAAAGCGCTTTTCACTGAAAGTGGGTTGAGATTGTTGCACACACATCTCTTGTCTTCCATGGAAAGCCAATCCAAAGCTTTCAAATTTATGTTAATTAATTCAAACACCATTACCACCCTATTATTTTAAGCCCTAAACAACCGACCAAACTCAACCCTTCATGTGACAGATTATGATAGATTTCGAACCTTTCTTGTCATCATGCACCTGCTTAAATATTGCTACTTTAATTAATTCTTTATTTAATTATTTAATTAATAATAACTCTTTTTGTTAGATCAAGTTTTGCATACCATTGGTGCCCTAATGTCAACGATTTTCCTTCTCTTTCATTGGTGCCTGCATGCTCTCCTTAGTGCCAATCTTAACTTGTTCCCATTATCGTGTACTTTCAATTATTATTATTATTATTTTTTTTTTCTTCTTCTTCTTCTTGGTTGATTTAACTATGGAGTATACTTTGAATTTGAATGCATTGAACTTTTCTTGTGTAAGGCCACATTTATTGTCGGGTCAACATTATTAATGAGCCTCGCTGTTTAAAACCTTATCCTCTTTGCAGATTCAATCTCTACAACACAGCCGAAACTTAAACTGGTGTTTTTTAAATTTTGTTCCTGAAAAAAAAAATTAGAGTTTTGCTTTGGTAATTTCTATGATAAAAATTTCATTAAATTTTAATCTAAATTGCCCACCAAGACTCTAAATCTAATGGAAATTATTATGACAAATAAATGTTTTAGTTCTGTGTTTACAAAAATTCTCTTTATTCTTTTGTGCTTACACAATAAAATAATAACTATATACCAAAACTTTGAGGCTACTCAAACTCCCTTTATACTAAAGGTGGGTTTTGAATAAATTTAAGGTATATTTTAGTGTTATGTTTGCTACTAGGGCATCGTGTAGAAATATATTCAGACTTAACTAAACTTATTTTAGAAGGAAAATTAACAGTCTAATTTTGAGATGTTAATTATGTAAAGATTTTTTATAATATTATTTACTAATTAAAAACCAATTCATATATGAATTTTTAAATAGTTAAGCTTGACAAAAAGTTACCAATTTATAACTACACATCAATATTATAAAAATGGTAATAATAAAAAATATCTTTTAACATATAACTTAGAGTCTATTTGTATCTTGAATTCTTGAAAATGTATTATTATATGTATATATATATATATATATATATATATATATATATATATATATATATATATATATACAAAAACATATGTGAGAATTTAATGATGATAGAAATCAAAATTTTATAACCAAATTAACCATTTAATCATGTGTATGTATGAGAAGTAAAAATGGTTAACCGAATATATTAAATTTAAACTAGTATTATATTATAGTTAACTTAAAAAGTAAAGAATCTTCTAAGTGTAAGTAAAAAAGCGATGAATCTTGTAGGAGTAAGTTCATATTGTTGTGAAGCTCTCATATATAATTCATTGGACAAAACGAAAAAAAAAAACACACCGTACTAAGTTTGAGGTATCGTAGTTTTTATGAAAAGGAGTGGTAGTGAAAAATATATTATATATTCCTTTGGAGATGAATTTTATATTTAGATTGTATTGTTATATTTATATAATAAAAAAGAAATAAATTATTAATATAGGGTGATTCGCCTAGGAGAAAAAAAGGAAATAGTAGGAAGCTTAAAGAATTTAGTTCCCACATATTTGGAAGTGCATGCAATTATAGTTTAGAAACTTCTATGGGAAATTAAAAAGTTTAGTAGTAATAAAATTGAGCTTTGTTGGAGCTTAGGGAACTTATATATAATAAAAGATATTATATAATAAAAGAATGTTGCAAGGACACATTGGTGTTTGATATTATGTATGAGAAAAGGAATTGTCTTTAAACAAATATACACACTTGAAAGAATGATTACTTAGAAACAAACATGACTAGGCAGGGTTTATTTAATTAATACAATATTAATATTCTTGTTTAAGCTATCAATAAAAAGTGTTTTTATTTTTATTCAATAATAAATCGTTTTGGCCATTAAAATTTGTATTTGGGAGGAATGATTGTTGGTAGAAACCTAAACAACTCAATAGATTAATGTGTAAGAGAGTAGTGAAAGTGTCACAATATCTGCTTTTGCTAATTACTTTAAAAACATGTGGATTAAGCAACTTGTGATATATAAAATCCATTGTTAGCAGAGTATGTTTTATTTCCTTTAATTTTTTAATCTGTAATTTAATTAATAACTTATATAGATTGTGAGATAGATTTTATATATCATTCTTGTCCTTCTCTGTCCAATCAAACCGACTTAAAATAACTTAAATTAAGGGTTCAATATTATTTATAGAAAAAACTATATTTAATCTTCTAAACATGGATAAGGTTTATAAACAAAGCAATTAATTTACCCATTTCGTAGATTTCAATTTGGTTGAGTTTACAGTTGAGTAAATGTGAAAAACCTTTATATATATATATATATATATATATATATATATATATATATATATATATATATATATATATAAACTTTCTAGATAATTCCAAATCAATATTAATAAGTACATTATTAAGTTAAGGAATAAACCTGTTTACAAATATTTAATATATTGGAACAACTTATTGATCTTTATTTTACTCTTAAATTATGTGAATTTTTTACATATGAACAACCTATAATCAGAATTTTCTAGAGAAATTTTAATCACAAGAATTTTCAAATTAAACAAAAGTCAAAACTTTAAGTAGGCATTTAATCTTTCAAACAGAACACAGTAGTATATTTATATAACAATGATTTAAGATTTAATTTTTTTATATTTTTTATATTTTTTCTCGGGCGATGAATAAAATCAACAATTAATTAAAATGGTTAACTTTGATTAACAAAATTAGAGTTATTAATTCAATTGAGGAGCAACTAGCCTATTAAGAATGGGCCCAAGGCCCGTTCAACTTATACCTGTTTATTGAAGTTATCGGCCTGATAAAATAGTCTTCTACTTGCTGCACCCCCACAATTTCTTCACACAGCCATACAATTTTTTAAAATAACCATTTTACCTACTGAAAAAGTAACTTCCAAAATATATATTTAGGAAAATTTTCAGAACAGACTTTCTAAAATTTTCATAATAAGATTTGTTGAAAAAAAAATTCCAAAATAGAATTTCCACATGATTTAATTTAAAGTATTTATTAATTTAATTTAAAGTAATATGAATCACGAGGGAAAACACAAGTCCATGTACTTATCAGTCACAAACGAATGAATAAATTAGAAACAAAATATACATATCTAAATAACATTATGATAAAATAAGTTTTTGGTCTGTTAAATTTCTATTTTAGTCTCTAAATATATATTTTCAGACCTAATGAAAAAATTAAATTGCATCACCTTTTTATGTATAAGGATTATATTCAATTTTTATATAGACACAAATAATTTGTAAAATATTTTATGGACTAAAATACTATCTTGTTTTGATATTTTGAAGTACCTTAAATACTTCATTTATAAATATATATATATATATATATATATATATATATATATATATATATATATTTTTTTCTGGTACAAAAAATGTTCTTTATTGATAAAGAATTTCACTTTTGAAATAAAATAAATCAAGAAAAAAAGTTATTTTGTGTTTAAAAGTTGTATTGGTAATGATTTGTTTTATCGATAAATAATTTTTATCAATTATTGTAGAAAAATAATACGTATTTAAATATTTAAATTTAAGATAAAATAATTAAATGTGACACAAATCTTAATTGAAACCATAGATAAATGGTGATATATAGCTACCTAATAATTTTTCTTCCACAATCAATAGTTTGTGTTCTATTAGCAGAAAGATGGCCCAACACATTCAATCTTGGGTTTTCTTTTCTGCACCCTATGGTTACTACTTGCACTCTATAATCTTTTACATTATATTTCTACCTTTAATAGTATATTTTAATGTGACTGCTACATTGTCTATTTTGAAAATATTTCTTAAGCTTCCAAAAAAAAATTGGAAAATTTATTTGGGAAAAAACAATAACATTTGAAAATGGAATCTAACAATGACATGAAAAATTCAATGATAAATTATAACAACAAATTCAGAAGAAAAAAATATATTTTTTAGTTATTATTAACATGAAGATGTAGGTAATGATCATGAATGCGAGGAAGCAAATTCCTCCATCTTCGAGGAAAAAAAACAGAACACTCTTCATTACTCATATTAAGTATTTCTTTTTTATTTCAAATCTGAATAGTGGAATGAATTTTTAATAAAGTGTTTACGAAACTAGCTTTTACTTCCTGCACTCCCACAATTTCTGCATACACTCCCTCAAACTTTCAATATGGCCATTTTTCTTTTTGAAATAGTGACTTCTAGATTACATCCGCAAGTTTTCCGGAACAAGTTTTTCGAAATTTCTGAAATAATATTTTAGGAATAAAATTTATGAAACAGAATATTTGGAATCAATTTTTCAAAATGTGATTTTCGAAATGAAATTTTCATAACATATGAAATATGTTTTTGGAATAAATTTTTCGAAATGAGACTTTAAAAAAAATTCTAAAATTCATAAAATTGTCTTTGGAATGTATTTTCTGAAATATTCATATAAAAAACTTGTCTCGAAAAACTTTCCCAAAACACGGTGAAATACGTTTCTGAGAAAACTTTCATTGTTTGAATTTTCTTTTCTATTTTGGGGTGCAGTTAGTAATTAGGGGTGCAGGAAGCATTAGCCTAAGAAATTTTGTGATAAGGGGACTATTATTGATATATATTATAGTAAAAAAATATATCATCATCCTTGGCAAAATATCTGAAAATAAAGGGAAAAGAAACAAAAGCATGGTATAAAATGAAAGACGGGTGTACATTACTTGATGTCACCCTATCATTTTCCTTTCCTCCGAAGTCATTATCCATAATCTATCTCACCTCAAAATCTGCGAAAACTTATCTCCTATCTCCTAAACAAAATAATGCACATATATTTTCATTTTATATACTTGAATATTATTATTTTTTATTTCTATATCTATCATTTCATCATCTTATACATCTTACAAATTTATTATTTATTTTTTCTCTTTAAAAATATATAAAGTGTTGATGAATATCTTGAAGGTTTATAAAGTAATTTCATTGAAATACAAGAAATCACTTAATTAACAAAATAATTTTTTTGATATACTCTTACATTCCTTTTCACCTTTTTCCAATCATTGTGTATTTCAAGATAATTAATAACAATTATTTGGAGTCAAAACTAGATTTTTTTTAAATAAATTCATAAGTCAATAAATTTAATTTTTTTAATATTAAAAGGTCTATCAATTTGAAATGGATGAATAAAATAATTGTGTTCTAAACTATTCAATCAACTTGATAAGAAAGAAGTTTGTGTCGTGTAAATCTCTCGTTTCTTGCTATTTGTCATTCCTATGAATTAAACAAAAAAAAAAACAACAAATAATACAAAACAAGCCTTTAAGTCTAGCAAAACTCTTCATCATAGCATTACACTATGCATATAATCTACAACTTTTCTATGTTAT
>Ga0214542_1011814_pt1 | contig 11707 bp, 6 predicted proteins | sample CNSS1metaG_FD_160096 | JGI IMG/M metagenome (GOLD analysis project Ga0214542, IMG submission 160096) | Root nodule microbial communities from cowpea collected in UCLA plant growth center, Los Angeles, California, USA - CNSS1 | ecosystem: Host-associated > Plants > Roots > Nodule | place: USA...
GAAATATTTTTTCTCTATAAATATATATATATATATATATATATATATATATATATTACATAATATGATTACTAACATCAATAATAAATATTTATATATAAATTTATTAATTGTTATATACTCATGTATTCATAAGTGTGTTTTTTTACATGATTTTATACGCTTTGGTCACTTAATTTTGCTGAACCTTAAACCTTGAATTACCAAATTATCACTTTTTGATTTTTCAATTCTCAACTTTTCAGTTTCAATGAATTTTCAATTTGTACTAATTTTTTTTTCAATTAAATACAAAAAATAAACCCTAAACAAATTTCCCAATGGATAATTTTCTTTATGTTTGAGTCATACATATAAATAAATAATTAAATGTATTTATATTGTTGTCGAAAATTTTAATAAACCTTAGGATATAGAATTGAGAAGTTCCACAATCTTCGGGAAAAAGGAAGGTATAGGTTTCTTGTAAGGTAGGTAAGGAACTTCCCTTTGGATTAAATTATAGAAAATTTAAAAGCTTAAAGATCAAATTTTTATTTTATGTTATTTCTTTTGCCCTTTTTGTCTCTTAAACACGAAGGATTAAATAATTAAATTTTTTGGTTAATGCATGCTAGTAATTATGATAATTCGTTTTTTTTTTATTCTTTTACAAGTTAAAGTAACTTAAAGGGCGATTTTGAAAAGAAGAAAGAGGAATTATACTTTATATGTGGTAGATTTTTCCAAATTAGTTGAAAAAAGTTCTTATGATGCATAGTAAAAAAGTGTCGAAGAAATGCTCTGGTTCAAATCATGTAACAATTATTGTCCACAAATCATATTACAGTGTTTCTTTCACACAGTCTTCTTTTACTAATGCAAAGATAAATAAATATTTTAATATTTAGTTAAAGACTATAAAAATTAAATTCAAATGAAAAAAAAGTTAAAACTTGTTATTATAATTTTTGTGTTGACACAATGGTGTAGTTATTACACCGTTGAAGTGTGAAAAACATGGTGGTGTAAAAATGGCATTAAGAGATCTGTTCATGGCGATGTGGCTTACAAGGATATGAACAAGGTACCGAAGAGTGTATTTCACTTAAGACATGACTCTGTTTGAACATGTTTTTCTCCTTAAAAGTGATATTTAAAAGTGGTTTCACAAAAATTATAACCTTATATATATATATATATTGACATTTAGTTCTACCAAAATAATGTGTAGAAGGTTGTGAATGATAAATCTTGTAAAAACTTGTAATGACATTTTATCTGAAAGTATTTTATTTTGAACTTTCCTTTTATTTTATGCGCTCATTTAAAAAAAATAATATATGTGAATTATTTTATCTATATATTTTCATATTTTATTAATATTTTTAAATTACATACTATACTAAATACTACAATTAATAATTAAATAAAAAGTCTTTATACTCAATTATATTCTTATCAAGAATGAAAAATAAATCTATTTAGGCATGTACTGTCTAAATTCATCTCAATTTTGATACTAAATACTAATAAAAAGAATTTTTTACGTCTTTGAATTTAAGTCTGACATAGAGGTAATTAATTTAAAAAATATGCAATGACATTGTTATAATTATTACGGCATTATTTACATATCTCGGGAATCAGACTTAAAATGTGACTTGTTACGTTTGATATCTCAAACAAGACATAAATTTATATATGACTACACATCAAATATAAAAAGTCACATTTTATGTTTGGTCACTAACTAATAAACTTACAAACTTTTTACCTTACCTTCACATTTTCGTTCTCGCGTCATTGTTTTTCCTAACCAGTAAAGAGACTGCTGTTTACTTCATTAGTGATCAATTTATACAAATTTAAAGATCAATTCTTTTGATAACTTATGTTAATAATTAATTTAGAAAACAATTTATTATAATGACTAATTTAAAAACTATTTTAATTACCAATAATTTTAATTTATAAATTAGTATTTAAATTGGTCACTTTAATAATTAATTATATTTTGTCACAAAATTTAATTACTAATATGATTTTCTTACGGTGACAGTCTTGTGATAACCTGAAACATGATTTGAAACTACAATATTATGCATTTTTTTATTTAGTAAAGAAGAGAGGGTACTTTTGGCAATTTCCATAAAGTACACCAGAGAGCACCAAAGGAAAATATTTAGTTAAAATTCTTGTAAGGTTATTTAGGTACATCAAGAATAATAAAGGACGAGGTGTCCCAAGCACTTACCTTCACTCATGACTCATGGTTGAATGGCTAAACATTTCTCAACATCGTCTCTGCTTTGACTCAAGGAACATTAGTACGGAATGGTTGTCTCACTAAGTTAAATACACAAAAATGTACGAATTATGATTTAGTCATAATATCTTCAACTTTTTTGTTCTTTTCTGTTTTTCTACCAAACCTTCTTTTTTCTTTCATTTTCTTTCCTTAATCTTTCTCTTATTGGCTACTATTAGAGAAATGAAACATTTTATTTTAATTTGAATAAAAAACATATATATGTTCATGCATGGGAATTAAGATTCAATACGAAATCATGCATAAACATAACATGGACACACTCATTTATTACTTATTCTCTATAATTTGCTTGGTATTTGAAGTATTAGATCCTGATGCATGAGCTTTAAACGAATTTAACTTTTGACTTATTGATTGTGAAAAGTGCTTTTTTTTTTTTTTTATGTACTTTGAGAAGTTAGTAACCCTTTTCCTTTGCTGAATGCTTACGCTATGAATCATTCTTTGATGCATATACCCTTTTGACAAGTCTCATTTCCTTAAAAGACTTGTTTGAACTGTCTATAAGATAAAGTGGGAAGGAATAACATATCTCATGTGCCCACTTACGTGGAGTAAATAATCTTAGTTTAGAGGTTAATAATGAACACATCTTAGTGGTTTTATTACCAAGACATAGGAATAAGATATGTTCCTAGTATGTTTAAGACTTGTTAAAGTTCTTGTACCCTTCCTTATTCACTACTGTTATCAATAAATTAGATTATTAATCAATTAATGAAACAATCATCCACTTATATAACTATTTTTAAATTTTTTTAATATATTAATTATTATCAATAATTATTGTTAAGACACTAAGCTAATTTATTGCTAGACAATGAATGAATTCTATGTCGTGCTTTGTTTCGGAAAATATTTTTACTTGCAAAAAGAACAGGACAAACACATTACAAAATGAAAATGATATTTTTTAGCTTAATCAAATTTAAGTTTTTCATAAATTTAGGTATTTTTAATTAAATCTATATTAAAAATTTTTGTTTTATGGAGAATTCAAAATTTGTTTATTTTCATTTAATCTTTGTTGTTTATTTTTTCCATTGATTGAATGATGTGGTATCATCTATGAGGTTTTGTGAATATTGGTTAATGTAAAATGAAAGTGACCTTTAAATTTCATTGAAAACATATTAAATAACGATGCCATTATACTTTTTTTTAAGAAATATACTTTAATCCTAACTCAATTTCATAAAACAAACTTCCAACACTCTTTTCCCTTTACATTAAGGTATACAAATTTCGTGTATGAAGCTAAACATTAATGTGTGATCTGATAGTGACCTGATAACAGATAAAATAATATGTTCAACAAAGAACAAATTTTGTTAGGATAAATTTTAACGATACTTTGATATCATATTAAAAAGTAAATTAGAAATTTAACTCAATCTCACAGAATTAGTTTATAAGATAAAATATGAACCTACTTACATACTTTAAAATGACTTTATCTATCTAATAATAGATGTTAACTTCAAAAACTTTACGATGATTTCACATCATCACTAAAATTGATCATGAGACCGTTATTGTTCTCATTATTGATATAAGTATATTAAATTAATCACAAAATCCCATATCTTTTAACATGTAAAATTAAATAAACAAAACGATCTAAAATAACCGCTAGATCCCCTAGTTAATAAGAAATTTAAAGGAGATATACACAATTGAAATTTAAAAGAAATTATATTAAAAATACCCAAAATTTATGTGGAACTTAAATTTAATTAAAATTTTCTTATTTTTAATTTTTAACCTGTTTTTAAAATATTTAAAAAAATGTTCAACTTTTTTTAATTAAATATACTTAAAAAAAAACAGAAAATACTAAAAAAGAATTATTTAGTTAATAGTTCGAAATGTCTCTTGGCTAAACACACAAACATTATCAAGAAGGTAGTTTTTATCTTAGACACCATTTTGTTTTTCAACTTTTTTACTCTTTCAATCACGGATCTTAGCATAATAAATCTTATCTTTATCAGCTATTGATTTTTCTCATATTGAGGATAATTTTTATCAATATAGATTACATATGAGAACGTCGTAAAAGACATCATTTTTTTTTTTTGTTATTCAAACGCGTGAATAATTAAAACTGTATTAAATAATCAAAATTATATACGCCTTCACATGCTGAAGCACTCTGAATATCTAGAAATATAATTGGAACATTTTTTTTTAACTTTCTGTGCATGCTAATTAAACACCAATGGTTACATACGATCATACAATTAATTTGCTTAAAATTGGAACTGATCTTTAACTTTCTGTGTCACGCTTAAACGCCAATGTTATATATGATCATTGATTTATCCATTTATACATATATATTCAAAGTAAGAATGCAAATAAATGATAAGATTAATGAAAATGCATAATTTATTAACATAAAACAATAGGCACACTATTGCATGAAAAATTAAGATCAGATTACTTAAACATATATATACAGATGCATCCCCTAACTTTACCACCCCCATTCAAAAGTTAAAATTAAACATTAAACTGTACCTATATATATTGCTTTACTTTCCCTCACCACTGTCTAACTAAGCAACACTAAACAAGTGGAAAATATATGTATGCACCCAAAAGAAAAAAAAAACATAGAAAACTATTTCTCTATTCATACATGAAACTTAATTTGCTTATCCACTAACTCTGCGATCTCAGCAGTGGCTTCATCTAAATGCACATTTTTTTGCGCATCAACTTCAATGGCCATGTTCAGATCCAAAGAAAGGCATGGAGTTTTCTCTTCTGAGTTATTAAGATTCTCTTTATCCATGTTTTCATCAGAAGATGGAGAAGTAGTTCTTGCAGGAGCTGAACTAAAGTTTTCACTGCTGAAAATGACAATGGCATCCTTGAGAGGCACAGATTCACCACAAGGAAGGGTTATAGTTCCATTTTCAATAGCTTTCTTCACACCCTTTTTCGAAAAGTGATCAACTTGCTCCAAATCTTCCATGAAGAACACCCTATGAGGATTCTCATTCACAGCTTCCCCAAACCTCTGAAGATAACTGCCTCCAAACTCATCTCTTGGTCTTTTATTTTTGGACTCCTCGTTCGTGGAATCACCACCAGAAAAACTGCTTACACCAATGGGGACAAAGTTGGTGTAAGAGCCAAAGACAACTTTAGCTAGCTCTTTTGAGACCGTTTCTTTTGCTCCAGAATCCATACCTAGAAAGAAAAACCAAGTTTCTTGTCTATCTTCTCTCTTCACCAAGTGATGATTCTCTTCTTTTCTCATCCCTGACCTGCAAAGAAGCACAGTGCTTGCAATCTCCTTAGCCGTTTCTTTATTTTGTGGAACCTTTTTCTGCAATGCATCGCTGAGAATCTTTAGATTCTCGTCATTGTGCTCCTTGAACATTTGAGTGCTATCCAAACCTTCCGCTGCCTCACTTGAAGAAGCAGAATTGGGACTAGAATTGGGATTAGACAAAAGATCTGGCTTTGGAATGTTTCTCTCTGGCATGAACATTATCAAGTTTCCTTCATAACACTCATCACTCACAGTAGTCTCAGTGTACAACTGACATTCTTTAGAAACTTCTTTTGGTTCAGAAATGACTGGCCAATTTAGGTGTGTAAGATTGAAGCTAGATTTTCTTTCATGTGAAGAGGCTGAAGTAGGGGACGAAGGTGAAGGTGAAGGTGAAGATGAAATGAACAAAAATTGTTTCTCAATATTGGAGGGATAACCATGTGCCGAACTGCAGAATGAGTTCCATTTCCTGCAGATTTCCTTAAGCTTAGCATTTTCCTGGTTCAAAACAAAAACACATAAACATGTAAAGACTTTTGCTCGTAAATTAATACCTTATCATTGAGTATTTTGAATGAAGAATGATTAACTAATTGTGATAATTACCTGATCATCCATCACGTGACTTCTCTCTTCCTTGCAATTTTTGAGCCATGTTGGCAAGCTGGTAGTGCAATCTCTCTTGCTTATAGTAATACTATTGGCGATGCTTTTAGCTTCTTTTTCAAAATTCAATGAGCAATCTCTGCAGCAAGTTAAATGTTTGCGCACTTTGGCCCGTTCTTCAAAAGATTCGTCCTTGAATGTTGCCTTGCTTCTCTCCTGAACTTGAAAATCACTGAAACAAAAGAAAAACAAAACCAAAGTATATATCACTACGAGGCATTCACTTGTAATAATAATAATAGCAGTAAAAGCATTCCAAGCAGAGAAATGTAGGAAATTAAGTGTGGTAGTAACCATAAGAATGATATATATACATAGTTAAGCCTTGACTTCTAAACTATATGAAACTATACAGGTAAAAACAATAAAAATGATTTACAGTTAGTTACCTATCAAAATTTAAACCCAGGCTCAGGCTACCAACTGGAACTGTGAAAGGGTGAAGATCCCAAATAGTTTCAAGGGAGGGGTGACATGCTTTGCCCTTCATGTATGTTCTAAAAGTTGCAATCCCCATCAGCCATAATCTACCATTCTCCCCATTTCCACAGATTAACTTTTTAAGCTCCATCACCATGTGCTCCACAGAACTGTAGCAGTTTGTTCTTTGCTCACAATAACTTGACCAGAACTCAAACAACCACTTGAGATCACCCAAGTATAGAATAAACCCTCTTCCCACATGACTTTTTACCAGGCTTCTAAGCTCTAGCAGCTTCCTTTCAACCTCCTCCTTGCTAATGTTCCTGAAGGAGAAAAGAGGAAGACTCACAAATTGCACAAAATTCCCTCTCTCCAACCTTTGCATCACTCCCCTAGCTACTCCCTCAGCACTAGCAAGACTCTCCCCAACAATCACCGTGTTTCTCCTCTTGCTCACAAGTGCATTCAAAGCACTGGTTACATCATCTACACCAGCAACTTCATCACTAACATGGTCCATAGATTTGATGAATGAGCCTCCAAATTGGCTAAAAGATCTTGGTGGGGACGTGTTGCTGCCACCAAGAACTTGAAGCTTGGTGGTGTTTTGCTCGGAAGCTTGTTCTTGTGAACAAACATCCATCGAAACAGCTTGTTCAACCCTGGTTTTGACAAGGGCACTTGAAAAACCAGCTTCTCTCATGACCCTGCTAATGCTAGGGTCATCAAGGATAGAGACTATGAGCTGCTCCACCTCAATCTTCAAGGCCAAAATGGGTTGCTGCTGGTTCTCAATGGATCCACGGCGTTGGTGAGCCTGAGCTCGCTTGAAGGCTGCAACCAAGGCATTGGAGAGTGAGGGAGTGGTGGAATATGAAGCACTCAGAAGAGGGCTTGGTGTGGAGGCTGGTAAACGGTTGAGGGAAACATTGAAACAAAGTTCTAATGCCTTGTATTGGAGAGGATGAGAGTGACATTGAAGGCAAGCTTTGCGGAGAAGGCCAGTGGAAGTAGCAAGCATGACAGTAGCAATGTGAAGAGGTGTGACTTGAGCATGTCCTCTTCTTGTGGCAAGAGTAACAGCTTGTTTAACTAGGGTTGCAGCCTCTGGTGTCAAAGCTTGTAGCTGTATGCTGCAAACTCCTGCTCTCATCTTTCCAAAACTTTGGTTAGAGAATTTGGAGTTTTGATTAAACCTAACTTGATGGATCTCAGTATTTTGGTTATGGTTGGGAGAAATAACTTAAATGGGGTTTGGTTGGTTCAACTGGGATCATGAATTTTTAGTGCTAAGATAGTGGTAGTATGAGGAAGATGCAGATATATATTTATATATATAGTGGTAGCTCATGGTAGTGCATTTGAGGACACCAAGACTAGTGTCTGCGCCATTGATATGATGAGGGTTTTGTGCCTTTCTTGTTGCCGAGGGAAATTTTGGCTTTGCATGTGAAAGTGGATTGCATGTGATGCAACTTTCTTCTCTCTCTCTCTCTCTTTGGTATGTATGTAAAAGTTATGTGGATTATCAAAAGCTGCTTCTATTCAATCTTGTGGTACTATAAAATATGTTGCAAAGCAACAAGGTAGCTTTAATCACAGTGAATGGAATAATTGCTTTTGTGACAAATAAGCTCAAAACTTGATGATGGAAAGACAAAGAGAAAAGAAGGTGAAAAAAAGAAAAGAGGGAAGTGTATAAAAGGAGGGTGTTCTGCCAATAACGAGGTAGTGAAGAAAAAGAGGAGAGGACGGTCTGTCTGTTTGAATGGACAGTGAACAGTGGTTGTTGATTGGCTTTTCTTTTGTCTAATCTCGAGGAGATCAAGAATAATCCTTGAATGATTGATGGAATAATGCTTCACTAAATCGAATAAAATACTAGTAACAGTTTAGTATGACAGCATGTGAATGTTCTTCAAATGTGTCTCTTTGTGTTTCCTTCTACCTTCTAATTCATTCCAAAAGTTGGCTTTCTTATGCATTTAATATGTCCAAATCATGCTTGCATAAATAGATAGTCCTATAATAACCTGACAAATTTGAAGAATTATATATATATATATATATATATATATATATATATATATATATATAGAACATGGAAGATGGCTCATATACATATATTTAATATCATGGTTTTCTGTCGAAATAACATGACAAAATAGATGATATATAGTTCATACAATTTGTCGGCTTTTAGAAATGCAACGAAAGATCGCTAAAGAATGACGTGGCATTTTATTGAATTTTGAACATGCTGTTCCAGAATTTTGCAAGTGATCAGAAGATTCATCAAACAACATAGGAGAAAAACACCGGTACACTTTAGGGTTAGATTAACTATAAAATATTATCACTCGTAAAAAAAAATCATTTATGTCAAACTTTCCATATTATTGGTAAGAAAATACCAAAAAAATGCATGATAATGTTTAGATAAATAAATACTGATGTTTTTAAGTCCATTATATAAGAAACCAGATAAAAAGTTTTTTTTTTTTTCGATAGATCATTATTGCATCTAACGTGAGAGTAAAATTTTATATTGGTTACAAAGAATCTATGTAAAAGGTTTATTTTTTCTTTTTAAATACTTCTTTACATTATTACTCATTCGTCTTTTTCTTTTTTAATGGTTTGTGTTTTCGTAATTGTATGTTTGGAGTTCATTGTCATCTTCATCCACTTCGCTTCCTTTCCTACTATGTCACAAACCCCTTACCTAGCTAGTTGCGCATTATAGTCATTGCATCCCGTTGTGCTCACATCTTGCTTTATGACTACCGCTATCCAAAGTTGCTTCATAACTTTTGGAAATTTTATATAGTTTAAAGATAAGATGAATTTATAGTATACAAGAAGGTGAACATTTCATCTTATACAAATCAGTATGGAAGAGCTGAATTAAATTTAAAATCTATTTGTTTATATGGTATCAAAGTCTAACTTAACAAGATTTGTTATTATTTGTTGGGACCATCGTGGTACCTATTGTTGAAATTCCCAATAATATGTAGTTTGATGTTAGAGATATATGTATCAACATAAGATGATGTGTTGAAAATCTCATATCAACTAGAGATAATATGAATTTACAATATATAAATGAGAGTCACTACAACAAAAAATTACCGACGAACAAAGTCTGTCAATAAAAAATTATTGTCGAATAGAAAAATCCATCGAAATTTACTAACATCCATAATTCATCGGTAATTATCTATCCGTAATCACTGATATAGGTCATCCCTAAATATCATGATCTTGTCTTCTCTCTTTTTTTACTTTTTCTTCTTTCTCCTCCGTTAGCATGCCAATTCTTCCTTCTCATTCTCTTCCTTTTCCTCCCCCTAATCCTCCGACGTAGTTGCCGCTACCATCACCTCTTGCTTCTCCTCCTCTCCCCCCTTCTCTCGATTCTCCAACTTTTCTCACTCATTTCTAATTAGTTTATAACAAATATTTTGTCACATTTGAAAGAAAAATTGATGCGCACTTTAATGACAGATTTATTGACAAAATTACAAAATACAATGATGACAAATTTTACACAAAAATTAAATTACTAACGAAAAATTTAAAAAATTCAGTTACTAACGAATTTATCTACAAATTTAAAAAGAATCATTACCGATGGATTTATTGACAAATTTTAAAAAAATTCAATTACTAACCGATTTTATCACAACATGATTAAAGCCCAAAGCTAGAACCTTGGTGCTCATTTTACCACGAAATTTATTGATGGAAACATCCATCGGTAACAAACATTATAATTTACCGATTGATATTTTCAAAGGATTGTACTGAAAGATCCATCCCTGATGGATATTTCTGTTGATAATAACAATTTTAGTTTATTGACAGGTTTTAGCGACAAATAATTTATGGACATGTACTTTTTTTGGTAATTAAAATTTTACAATCTATTGGTAAAATTCGTTTGAAAATTTTCTTTTACTAACAATTTTTATCAATAAATTTTCATTGGTAATCTAGTATTTTTCTTGTGGTGTGCAAATTCAAACTTATAAACCGATTTTATAGAATTTAATTAGACTTGGAATCCACTTCATAAAACTCTCTATAATGCTTTATTGTTGTTGCGTTTTGATAAGTTATCCATATTATCTCGTTAATGTCACGAGTTTCTTTTTGCAAACTTTGTTTCTCAATTGTCATTTATATAAGGTATTTGTATATGTTTCAATTGTGACGACAAAAAAAATTCTATTTATTTATTCATTATTATTATTTTTAACAATATACTTATAAAATTTAGAGGCAAAATTATACAGTGATATCTAAATATACTTAAAATATTTACATATATATATATATATATATATATATATATATATATATATATATATATATATATATATATAAAATATTATATATATATTATATTTATATAATTTATTATATATTATATTTTATACAATAAAAGAGGAAGAAGTGTTATTTATTTACACTTTCCCCCTCATATACTAGTTTTCAAACAAGTGGAGGGAACAAGTTATGGATAGGGTTCAAGTGGACTCTTGGGGGTAAATAGAAGGTAACTCTGATTTGTCCTTCAATGACAATCGACGCGTTTGGAGCAGAGAAAAATATTAGTAGAGTTTATTATTCCCTGAAATGTCACAAAATTATTCACTACATTGGTTTACCATGCGTTCTCCAGGAAAACAGCCACAATGTCGGCGAAGAAGGATCATACATGTTGGGAGTAGCCATCTATGATAAGGTTATAAAATTTTGTTTTTTACACACAATCATCAAATAGGGAAGTGAGACAAACATCACATAAAAATATACAACATATCGTAATAAGATAAAATAAAATGAAAATTCTCCCAAATCCATAAAACTGGATTTTATCATACTTTATAAAGATATTGATTAATTTTGTAGTGACTAGTCAGGATAAATGAGCTCATGGCCAACAAAGTAACTCAAGAACATCTCATCTTGAGTAATACTAACTCGTTTAAATCCCCAAGGTCATA
>Ga0214542_1011815_pt1 | contig 11703 bp, 5 predicted proteins | sample CNSS1metaG_FD_160096 | JGI IMG/M metagenome (GOLD analysis project Ga0214542, IMG submission 160096) | Root nodule microbial communities from cowpea collected in UCLA plant growth center, Los Angeles, California, USA - CNSS1 | ecosystem: Host-associated > Plants > Roots > Nodule | place: USA...
CTCTCTCTCTCTCTCTCTCTCTCTGTTGGCTTGTTCATCACGCACTCTCTTTTTGTTGGCTTGTTCAAGCTCTTTGGCAGCAAGTTTCGAAGCTGCCTCAGCTCGAGTCTCGTGTTACCCAGATGCCATTGAAAATATGTTCTTTTTTTCTCACACTGTTTTCATGGTAGAAGTTTGATTTTTGTATAGGATATGATATAGAAATGTTGAGGAATGGAAGCAGGATTTGATGGTTTATATATATATATATATATATATATATATATATATATATATATATGAGTGAATGGATTGAAAAATGGAAAAGGGAAAGGAGAAGGTAAAGTGACACGTTAGCATGAGATTGTTCTTGATGGTGACATCTAATGTTACGTAAAGGATGTATATTATATATAATATGGATGCATTGGATTAACCTAGATATATAAGGATTATAGGAGTTTGTTCGGTCGCATAGAAACCTGACATCATCATCACATGTTTGATGAAGGTGTATATTATAGTTATGGAGGTTGCAATTTCTCTTTTTTGCTTACAATTTTTTTTCTCAACTTGCACTTTCCAGAAAATATGTGGTAAAAAAAATTGGTTCTGTTCAATTTATGTCCATCAAAATTGCCATGTTTTTAAGCTAATTTTTTCTCTTGTAGCAGCAACAGTTTGATGAAACAAGAAATTACCAAGATGTCGACAAAAGAATCGGATGTCAACACATTCATGATATTAATTTCCAACCGGATGACGTGACTGATGGTGAGGTGAGAGACATACCAGTAACGAAGTCTCTTGGAATCTATGATTCTTATGCGACGGAACCAGTAACGAAGTTTCTTGGAATCTATGATTCTTATGCGACAGAGGAAACCGGTTTCAAAGGATGTAGCAATGAAGACTATGTACCAAAATTTAAAAAAAAAAAAAACTCAAATGGATTTCGAAATCCGTTTCACAAATTCTTGAAACGAATTTCGATAACCATTTCAGAAAAAAAAAATATCGAAACGGATGTTAAAATCCGTTTCACAATTTTCTGAAGCAGATTTTGACATCCGTTTCATAGAAAAACCAAAAAAATAACGAAACGGATGTCGAAATCCATTTCACAAATTCCTGAAGCGGATTTTGACATCCGTTTCAAAAAGAAAAAAGAAAAAAATAACAAAACAAGAACAACTGCTGGGAGCTTGAATCAGAGACAACGATCACTTCGAGCTTGAAGTACAGATAGGCAGGGATCATAGACAAGAGGGACCAGAGTTCAGAAAACACAAAAAATTATGGAGGAACGAAAAGAAGAAACAGAACGTGTGGAAATATTTGGGGGTTGGGGGTACAGTTCTGCAGAGATAAAAATAAAGCACCAGTGGCACACTAAATTTCATTTACATTACTTTCACCCATTCTGAGAGATAAAAACTAATTAGGGTTAAAAGGGTAATTATTGGGGGTACTAGAGAAGATTTGGAGGTGCGGTGAAAAGCCCCCTACATAAACAAAAGCTCACTGGGCCAAAAGAGTAACAAAAATGAAAATAGACAGTCTGGGCCGAAGGTCAATGGTTAATATGTTCTCACTAACAAATTTTGTTTGATCACTAGACTTTTTAAAAAAATACTCAAATAAAATTGACTGGCAGTGTTAGCAATAGTGAGTATTAATGGGTTGAATACCATGATATTTATACTTGTGCCCCATCAACAAGTAGTATCCATAACAAGTAGTATCCATACCATTGCAAGTATTCATTAAGGATATTTATATAATATCTCTTATGGATTTTACGTACAAGTACAATATTTTTGCCAATCATACTTATGTTTCTCTAGATATGAAGGACTCACTTTGTTCTGCCTTTAATTATTTGGACTCATAAGATTAATAGGTTTACAATTAATCATTCATGTTTCTTTCAAGATATCAAATATATATTTACTTTGAGAAACCACAATACCTTCTTTTGGCGGAGTCATCTCAATGACTAGAAAGTATTTGAGGCACCTAAGATCTTTGGTTTGAAAGAGTTTACAGAAATGATGCTTTAGTTGAGCGACTTCAATGGCATGTTTTTCTATAGATCACTGAATAACCACAAAGACTTTTTCATTTCAGCAATTAAAATTTATATGGGGATGAAATGATTAGCCTTAACCAAGTTCACCACAATTGAAGCAATTTGGATTAGTTGAAATTGACGTGAACATTAGAAAGAATGACAAAGAAACAAGAATGAGGTGTTTCAATTATTTTGATCTACCGGAGATGTTACATCTTGCTAAAAGATGATTGTATTCGCCAATGGCATATGTATGCAACAAGCTACATATATATTTGTCTTTGTTTCCGCTACGACAGATTTGCAGCTCTGGTTGATGTAATTATTGCTTAATGTCAATCAGTGTAGCCTCTTTTGACTAAAAACACATTCGTTCAAAAAGGTCATAGTTAATGTTACGATTGAACTGACTATAGGATTGAATTTGTTCGCTAGATGTTGTCGAAAAACCATCATCTTCCAAGTATATGGACTCATCATTGTCTTCCTCTTCACTAAGTTCATCAATGATATCTTTGACAATGCGTTTTCCTCCATAGTCATAGAACTTCCACTAACACCCCATGTGTCCATTTTCAATTTAAAAAATATCATGACTATTTGATTATATGCATATATGTCTATGAGCAATACAACATCTATAATCAAAGCCATGGCATTTATCGCAGAGAAAAAATACCTTTTCATTATCTTGAATGAAGATACAAAGTGCTTCACTTTGGTAAGTGTATCACAAATGCTTGAAGAAAGTTTAGTTTGCTAACCTTATAAAAAATTGCAGAAGAAAGTGGTTTACTCAATCATAATAGCTATGTCAATACTTCAATATGTATGCTCTTGGGGGAAAACGAATTAACCAATTAGGGGGAATGAATAGGGGGATGCTAAGCAGTCAAAGATGTTAGGAGAGACAGAAAGGGATAAAAGGAAAGAAGGGAATAGAGATATTTTCTTTCTTATTGGAGAGAGAAAACACTCTTTAGAGCTTATGCACTGGAAGGAGCTTAAGGGCTATTTTCTGATTTCCAATACAACATTTCTGCATTGATGACTCTAAATCTCAACTAAAACCAAACCCAACATCTCCAAAAAAGATAGTACGGAAAAATCTATATGATCCATTCAAGCAATTGAAGTATGAAAATAAAACACATAGTTTAGGAGCAAACCTGGAAATCCAAAAAACACACCGAAGACGAAAATCATGTCTTCCATATTGGTGTTATTTCACTGACAAAACTTCTATATGAACTCCAGAAGAGGATTGAATTGAGAAGTTTTTTTAAGCGCAGTACCCCATACAGCATCCTAGAGCACATGGAGATAGGTCAGGGCTTCAGAGAAGAACCTAACTTACAAAATAAATAACCAGTCTGCTAGTTCTAGCTCTAAGAAAATAGTTGTCTCACTTACTCCAAGTCTTCCAAGCAGTACCCAATCTACAGAAACAATACCAATAAATTCTTCATCAACTTTTCCAAACCTCTTCCTCCATTAAAAATAATATTAATAATAACAAGTCACCACAGATTTGGTTTAAAAGAACACTGAATTGTATTTTCCTGTATAAAATCAAAGCATATAAGCAATAATGGAATAGAATAAACGGTCAAGTTCAGTATATAAGGTTATCTTATCTGATTTCTTTCAGGACTCGGTGGTGTGAGGGTGGAAGTAGAAAAGAAAAGACCTTAATTCCAATGTAGTAGTATTGGCATTTCTCATCTAGTTGTCACTGGATTATTATCTTTTCCTCAGCTTCACTTGAATGAATCCTACTCCAGAGGAAGGATAACCTAATTGGCTATATATAAAAGTTGCACCTGCAAATAGTTATCACGGTACTTAGTAGCTGCCAAAACTCGTAACTGCAGAAGATCATGGAATAAATGAAGCTTCGATTAAAACAGTTGTTTTGTCAGTTCAAGAAAAAAATGGAATGCGTAGAACTAGATGCAACTTTTAGAATTGTCAACATGCATATTCAACAACCCAAGAACTGACTTCATACTCTAAAAGTTATTTTACTTGTAAAAAGTATATAGCACGACAAACCAGTGCCCTCGTCTTATTATGAGTAGAGGGTTACAGTTAAACATCTTAGGAAAACAACAAAAGTTTTGTCAAAACAGAAAAACCTTTGTTACCACGAAGGTGAACTTGATACGACATACTAAAAAGCATTCTCAGTACAGACATAAATACATATATACATGCATGCATATATAAATGAATTGTTGGAGACCCGTAAACAAAGATCAAAGAAATATTTTTATAGGTAAAATTATAGGAGAAACCACTTTGATTAAGCTTCATACTCTTTTTAATACAAGTAATCAAATTTCTTGTATATGTAATCAAATCAATAAATAATAATATACACAAACTCATAATTCTTGACAAAATTATAAACAATTATGCATGTATAGTCTCTACTACACATTTAAAACATGCCCTGAGTATCACCAGTACTCCAACACCAATGAAATCCTTCAATTTGAACCATTCCAAACACATTTCAGAATTTTACCTTACTGAATTATCTCACTGAACCCTAAACAATATTTTATGATAAAATAAAAACCAGACAGAATCATTGATAATATATTCCCTAACCAAACACATTTTAAACATTGACCAACTCTAACACTTACGTGGTCAGTACTGATCCATACAGTAGTTGAGGTATGAGGCAATGATGATAAAAAATGCTGAAATGGCACACATTATATAGTGTGGAGTGCGCTAATGATCTTTTTCTTAGACGTCATTACAACTGGTGCATCCAAGAATATTTGGTTGAAAACGGAGCCAGCTCACTTACACAATAATGACGCTGCACCAACAAAGAAGTAATGTTCGTAAAAGAAAGAAAAGAAGACTGACAGTCAGCACCGACAACGACACAACCACTGCATTTCCCTATCCATGGTCAGTATTGTGGCTTTCATTTCTTCAATATTATCATGTGATTGATCCCCTGCAAGAAACAGATGAACCTTATCTTTCACTGTAATCCAACTACAACCTGGATTTTTTTTTATTCCTTTAAAGTTTTTGGTCTTTCTTACTAAGTCACTGTCAATCTTTTCCCCAGAAGCAGAATACATGTTAGATAATACCACATAAGGAGTTGCATTGTTAGGCTCCATCTCAGTAATGTATTGAGCTGCAAGCTTAGCAAGGTCAAGACGGAGGTAAGTATTGCTTGCACCAAGAATAGCCCCCCAAACCCCAGAATGGGGCTTAAATGGCATTGAACGGATTAGATCAACAGCTTCATCAAGCAAACCTGCTCGGCCAAGGAGATCGACAATGCAAGCATAATGATCAACTTCTGGCTCAATTCCATAACGTGATTTCATGGAGTTAAATAAGTTCCATCCCTCTTCAACTAATCCTGCATGAGTACAGGCTGAAAGGACAGCAAGGAAAGTAACATGGTTAGCTTCATGACCTTCACTCTGCATTTTTTTATAGATACTGAGAGCCTCTTTGCCATAACCATTTTGTCCAAACCCATTGATGATTGAGTTATAAGAGATGACATTTGGTTCAATGACATCTAAGAAAATTCTGTGGGCATCAATCACATTCCCACACTTGGAGTAAAATGATATAAGAGAGTTTTGTACAGACAAATGATACTCTAGGTTCATTTTCAGAATACAGGTATGAATCTGTAGCCCTTCATTTAGCGCCACCAGAGCAGCTGAAGCTGCGAGGACACTACTAATAGTTAAAGGATTTGGCCTGCATTCCCAAATCATCCGAGCATACCAATGCAAAGCTTCCTCATACTCCTTATTATTTACAAACCCAGATATAATAGTCGTCCAAACAAAATCATCCTTCACTGGCAACATATTAAAAAGCTCGATGGCATTTCCAATTCTTCCACTCTTAGTAAACCCTGTGATCATGGCTGTCCAAGAGATCAAGTTTTTCTCAGGCATACTCTCAAAAACCCTATACGCAGCTTCCACTTCATTGTTATGAACGTATCCAGAAATTAAAGAATTCCAAGTAACTATATCTTTGTCGCTCAATATACAAAATACTTTGTCTGCGATGTGGGTGCAACCAAACATGCAATACATAGTAATCATGGAATTACTCAAAACACTTTCCAATTCAAATCCCAAGCGTGAAACCAGCCCATGTATCTGCATGCCCTCTGGCATTCTACAATAATTTCCGCACGCTTTAAACATGATAGTCACTGTGGTGGAATTAACATCAACCAGACCTTCCCTCCTCATGTCCTTAAACAATGAAAAGCCCTCTTGAAAGAAACCTTTCCCCATGTACCCATCTATCATTGCACTCCAAGAAACCACGTTCCTCTCAGGCATCCTGTCAAACAGCTCCCTGGCAGCAGCAACCCTCCCATCCCTGCACAGACCATCAACCATGGCACTCCAAGAAATCACATCCCTCTCAACCATGTTCTCAAAAACCTTCAACGCCTCATTCACTTCACCTGTCTTCAAATATCCATTTATCAACGCATTTGAGCAAGCAGGGTCCCGGAACTCGTGTGGAGCCTGACGGTACAGTTCCTCAGCCATGTGGAACTTCCCTGCCTTCACAAAACCCGTGACCATGGCAGCATAGGAGACCAAGTTGCGTTCAGACAACACTGAAAACAGCTCATAAGCTTTGGCTACGTTGCAACCATTGCGAATATAAGCCGAGATCATAGCGTTATATGAGACCGTAGTTCGTTGAGGCATTTGATCGAACACTTTGCGGGCGTTTTCTATTTGGCCATTTTGAGCGTAAACAGTGAGCATGGCAGTCCACGAGGCAGTGTTCTTCACGGGCATCCTGTGGAATACCGACTCTGCGTCATTAACGTTGCCATTTCGACCATTCTCTGCGATCTGTTTGTTCCACTGAATCAAAAGTTTGCTATCTCTAACACCTCTATTTATGGAGTCACTAGGTTTCGGGTTATGCTTGAATTGAAATTGCTTCAACTTAGTGATTCGTTGCTGTAAACTTCTGAAGTGCTGCTTCATATTCTAGAGCAAATTCGGGGAAGATAGATAATTAAGAGAAAATTGAAACATGAACGTTAAACATACTCCTCGCAGTTAATATACAAACTAACAAAAATAATTCAATTAAATTTTAAGAGCATTATATGGATACAAAATATAAATAATAATAATATTTAACAGAAATAAAAAAAAACGTATAAAATCATTAAAAAACAATATATTTTTTTAAAATGTGTCTTAAAATAAAAATCAACGGGAATAATTAGCTTACTGAACTTTTAAGAAATTAACATGTTCATGAAACAGATAAACTATAATCACAATAAGACTTTCTTCACACATAAATAACTTATGATGTTCTTTTAGGATTTGTGCCTGCAAATAAAATATTTGGTTGGAACTATCTCTGACAGGACAAGATGATCCAAAAGAATTATAAGTTTGTTAACGTATCTTACTTTGCAAAAGTATTGTAAGGATTTAAGAACTTTCAATCTTAAAAATGATAGACGTTTAAAGAGAATTTTGAGAACTACAATAATATAGCTAAATTCTATATTTATTAATATTTTTACTAATGTAGAAAAAATAGTATATAAACTAATATAATTAAAAGGGTACAAAAATCATACATTTCAAAGGATTTTTTTGGTTTTTAGAATTTTTTTAATCATTAATAATTGAATTAAAACTAAAATTGAGAAATATAATAAGAAATTTAAAACGTACTTGTCAAGTCAGTATTATGATCACGTGTAGTATCATTGTCACGTGTTAGTGTTTCGTATCTTATATTCAATTCAACCCAAATTTTGTTAATTTTATTTAATTTAGTTCTAATTTTCGATAATTTTGTTCAATTCAGTCCTAATTTTGTCCATTTCCAAATTGATCAAATTTATTTTTTATATAAATGTTATACTGAAATTTGTATTAAAATAATGTGAAGTTTTAATAAAAATGTAAATTTTAATATAAATGTGAATTTTAATAAAAATATGAAAAAATATATTTATTTAATATAAATGTGAATTTTAATATAGATTTGAATTTTTCCATGTGAATTTTAATATAAATTAAGAAAACAAGAACATTTAAATTAATTAAAGTGTAAGAACCTTTCAAAAAAATGACAAAATATATCTATTTAAATTCTTATATTTCAAATATTATCTAAAGATGTAAAAAAGAAAAGTGCATCAGAAACGGTAAGAGTTAATGTAAACACTGGTTCTGAAATTAATATTTCATTCTCGATGAGAAGTAAAAACAATAAATCATGTTTTAAATTTATTTTTTTTAGAAATGAAAGACGACTTTCTTATTTTTTTAATACACGGATATTTCATTCTAAAGATGTGTTGCGAATATTTCAAGTTGAGTCACGTATATATGTTTAGTATATATGTTTAATATGTATGCGTGTTTGATACTTTAAAATATTTAATCGAAATTTATCAATAAAATATATAACTTATATAATAATAATTTTTTTATAATAACAATAATTTATAATTTTTTGATAACTTTAATATATATAATTTGAATTTGAATTCAATAATCATATATTTATTTAAAATTATTGTAATAGGTCATCTTCTCTAACAATGTCATGTAGAACTTCTTTATATAAATCTACAAATTGTATTATTTAAAGTACAATATTTATATCCATGAAGATATAATCCGTAACAGCAGAAAACAAAATTATGAATTATTCTATCCTAATAACCTTTGGATAGAAAATTACAAGAAAGAAAATAGAAAAAAGAGACAAAGACAATATAGTACTTAAAAAAAAATTAGGATGCATGAGAGAATTCTGTAATGTAGGAAAAAAAGGCGATATGGAATTTTTGTAAAACTTTGATTAGAGTTGCATGGAAAAAGTATGGGATGCAGCAAGAATCCCAAAAAAAGATAAAAAATTAAGTATGGTATCTTTCATAAGGTATAATTACTCATTTACTATCCCAATTTTTCTTCGTTAATTCAATTTGGTTCTCGTACTTTTGATTTATTCAATTTAATACCCCAATTATCTAAAAAGATTTAATTTGGTCATCTTCGTTAAGTTGAAGTTAACATTGTGTCCGTACATGACACATGTCAAGTCATGGAATTTTTTTTTTAAATTTAATTTTTTTTAAAAGGTATAATTATTTATTTGGTACCACAGTTTTTTGGGTAAGTTCAATTTGGTCAACACACTTTTGGTTTGTTCAATTTAGTATCTCAATTATTTAAAAGGATTCAATTTGGTCATCTATGTTAAGTTGGAGTTAACACCGTGTCCGTACAAGACACATGTCAAGCCATGAAATTTTTAATTTTTTTAATTTAAAAAAATATTTTTTTTTAATTTTAATTTTTTTCAAAAAATTTAAAAACTGCCACATGTCAGTTTACCATCGTGCCACGTGGCAACTTACAATCATGACACGTGACAATGGTAATAGTTATTTTCAATTTAGTCCTCTATTTAAATTTTTGGTTCAATTTAGTATCCAATTCTTTAAAATGATCAAATTTTGTCCTTTCTAATTTGAGACCAAATTATTAACTAAGTTTAATTATAACTTATATATACATGTTACAATAACTTTTTCTAATATATACTTAAATGATTTGATGTATTTATTAGAAAAAGTTATTGTAAAATGTATATATAAGTTGTAATTAAGCTTATTTACTAATTTGGTCTCAACTTGAAGAGGACAAAGTTGGATCATTTTAAAAAATTGGGTACTAAATTGAACCAAAAATTTAAATAAATGACTAAATTGAAAATAACTATTACCACTACCACATGTTATGTTTCTAAGATGTCACGTGACATAATGATAAACTGATACATGATAGTTTTAAAATTTTTTGAAAAAAATAATTTAAATTAAAAATTGTATGGCTTGACATGTGTCCTGTACAAACACAATGTTAACTCCAACTTAACGGAAATGACCAAATTGAATCTTTTTAGATAATTTGGATACTAAATTGAACAAATCAAAAATATGGGAACCGAATTGAACTTAACCAAAAAAATTGGGGTACCAAATTAGTAATTATACTCTTTCCAAACATAGAAATGCAAGTAAAAACTATGGAATGCATGAAGAGAGAGTCAATTAACTTAACAAGAGGTCAGGCAGAATATGCAGCCATTTTGGGCTTCCGTTGCAGTGTGGTCATAAGTAAGTTGGCAGCTGCTTCCTCCTCCTCTATTTATTTCAACCTGCACTTTCATGGAATGGTTGAAGGTCATATTTATCCTTATATTCTTTTTTCATTTTTTTCTTCCTTTCATCTCTCCTTTTATTTTCTTCTTCCTATTAGGAATGACAATGGAATAATACGGAGACGAATGTAATTATCACATTTCATATCCGGAGTAAAAATTTATATCCATTTTTATCATCATTTTTATACCTAATGGGTATAAAATCTGTGCTTCACCAATATTTCACTAGATAACATTAGATGATGGTATACATATTCATGTGTCCATATTTACTTTTTTATTGTTTTAATATAAATTAATTGACCTAAAAATGATTTTATATACTATTGGACGAAATTGTAAAAAAAAATGTATAATTAAAATAATTATAAGATATAAAATATCTTGAAAATCTGAGAAAATTTTCTAAATATCAAACTAGTCAAATCATTGATAAATAATGAAATTTAAGCGAAACAAAAAGTTCTATAAATAAAACAAAAATAAGGATAAAATTGAATAAAAAAGATAAACTTTTTTATATTATATAGTAAATGAATGGTTAACGTTAGGAGTGTCAAAAATATTCGTACCTGCGGTATCTGCAGATAAAACCTGTAATGGGTAGGAAACAAATATTAATGTAAAGGATGGACAACCATGTGTCATTCCTATTTTTCTTAATGTTGTATTTGGATTAAGATGTGGATTTGGAAGAGTGAATTTGCGTTGATTTAAATTGATTTGTAAGTAAAGATGTGCTGTTTGGATTAAGGAAAAGATTATATGATTTGAGTGGATATGAAGGGAAAATTTATGAAAGTTTGTGTATGATGTGATTGATAAAATTTAATAAATTATAATTTTTAATAGAGTAAATTGTATGATTACCATTTTACCCTTCAATGTAAATAGAAAAAATGATATTGAAATAAAATTAAAAATGTTATTTAAAATAAAAAATATATAATTTATTGATATCATTAATAACTTAAAATAAATTATTATTATTCTCAATGGTAACTTGAAATAATTTATAATATAGACTATTTAATTTATATCTTCATATTTATTTAAATTTATTTTATTTTATATAATTAATCCATTTACAAAAGATACTTATTTAAATAATAATAATAATAATATTATTATTATTATATAATACTAATTATTATAATAATATTAATTATTATTATTATTTAAAAAAATTAATTATATATATATATATTATAATATACAATATTATCATAATATACGTATAATTAATATATAATTATTATATATATTTTATTATATAATAGTAATTATGATTATAGTTATTATTAATATATATGTATAATTATTATAATATACATACATATAACGATTATTATATATAAATGTTATCTTTATAATATATTCTATTATAATATATATATATATAC
>Ga0214542_1011818_pt1 | contig 11702 bp, 10 predicted proteins | sample CNSS1metaG_FD_160096 | JGI IMG/M metagenome (GOLD analysis project Ga0214542, IMG submission 160096) | Root nodule microbial communities from cowpea collected in UCLA plant growth center, Los Angeles, California, USA - CNSS1 | ecosystem: Host-associated > Plants > Roots > Nodule | place: USA...
TAAAACCAATTTATTATTAACACAAAAATAAAAATAGATTGTACCCAAAATTTTCTACCAATATTCTTTGGAGTTCTTGCCATCCTCAAAGCAGCCATCTCTCTGCAACTACAAATCGGGGTTAATTTGTTTCTCGTTGAATCACCAATAGTGCACGAAGTGATACAACACGGTTGCCTCCAACTATTACAACCAGAGGTAAAGGAAGAAGATTGGGACCGTAACATACCTATATAATGGGATTGCGGGAAGAAGAAGATTGCAGCAATACCAATACCAATTGGGAATGGAGGAACAAGATTGCCAAAACTCACCAACTGTCCATACATTCCCTACCAAAATCCTAGCTCACTTATTTATCTCCAAATATCTAATTAAGTCACCTGTACAGTACACATAATACACCCTAATACAAATCGTGCCACATGTATAATGCTCCGTTAATGATTTAAACGACGTTACAGAAAAGGACCAAATAAAACACGAATTGCGAAAATGAGGACCATTCTAAACATTCAGTAAAAATGAGGACCATTTTAAACATTCTGTGAAAATGAGGACCACAACAAACACTACGAAAATGAGACCAAAAAGGTATTTAAGGTTTTTTTTAATATTAAATAAAATTTTCCTTTTGTCAGTATCTTCTGTATCTTTGATTTTTTTTTTCCTTCTTTCGTTCTCTTATTGTGGAATTCTCGCATTTAAATTGACCGACACGATCCCTTTATTCGTTCATCATACTGATCTTCTCAGTCAAAGTCTTATATTCACACCTTCGAACGGTGACAACTTAAAATCTTGGAAACATACTTAAATCTAAGAATCAATTATAAATATATTATAACTAATTATGCACTAGTAATCTAAGGTGCTAAGGTTCTAACTAACACCAAATTTTAAAGGAAAAAGTTTTGAATTTTAAAATTAAAATAATATTATAATCAAAGGTTTTTATTGCATAACAATGATTGTTTTCATTTTTTTTTCTTATTTCTAATCAAACACAAACATTCAAACGTCTTTCCTTTCACTTCTCATTTTCCTTAACACTATCCTAACAAGTCAAATTACTAAAAAAAAAGACATTTTCCCACTGAGTATATCGTGTTCCCTTCCGTCACCAATTTGCAAACTGTTTCAGAATCAAGACACAAGTGATTAATGTTCAAGATCAATCTTGATTCCCCTAACTTGGCACGAAAAGGACAACGAAAATTTTCAAAAACATGGAAAAATATCAAAGACGAGTCAATATGATTTTAAAATTGTTTTAAAAGACATCACAACTCATTTTTATCCATATCTGTCTTCTTTTTTGAAAAATTAAGTTCTGTTGGGAAGTTGTTAAAATTTGTTTAAAATATTTGTAAAACACAAAAAGTAATAAAAGCTCAAGTATATACTTACTAATGTGCTAAGTAAAAAGAAATAATTAAAGAGGTAAGAGAAATAAAGAAAATAAACGAGGAATTTGATTATATATAAATATAAAATAAATTACTCTCGCAGAGACGGTGTCTAAAATATAATACTATTCCATTCAATTTCTTCTCTTTTAATTATAATTTTTTTTTTATCGTAATATGTCTTACAGTCGTAGAGCATCATTATATTGTATTATATATTATATATTAGGACAGATTTCCTTAAATTTTATACCGCTATTGAGATAAAATATTATCTGCCATTCAAGCATGTTAACATCATTCTGATTATGCAGATAACTTATTACCTCTTCAAATCCTTTAGTAGTGTCGAAGACACATGATAGGTGGGGCCAAAAGGAGGAAAGAAACAAGATTGGGCACCGCAAAGCAACTAACAATGTTTAAGAGCATGCAGAGAGACAGTTAAATTAAAGAATGGAGTGAAGCACTTATATTAAATAATGATAATAATTGGTAGGCCGTTATGTACAAAAATTTGTCCTGCATCTAACTGTATTTTCCTATGCCACCAAAGAATCCAATACTCCTATTAATTAAGTTTTAGCAAGGCCGACACAAGCTCCTCCAAAATACTTCCCCTCTTCACGCAAAGCATTTAAAATGGTAGGGACGCAAAGCATCCCAGCTGTATATGATCAGATTTCACCTACCAAATCCAACCCAACCAACGAACAACTACTATCACCAAATTCCACCTTTACTTATTATGTACACAAACCTCAAACCTCAAGCAAAGAATATTATGCTCTAAAAGTTGCAAATATCTTCCACACTCTCTCACAGCCCCTTTCCGCTTTTAAGAGCACGATTTTATCAAACCCAAATTGTATAGATTCCTTCTCACGAGGCTCCCCAGACACAGCAACACTGCCCCACCAACCCCAACTGCTTCATCTTCCCTTTCTGCTTTCTCCTCGCATACCAATGCTAACTCCTTCACTTTTAAATGGCTCAATCCAACTTTCTGCCTAACAGATTCGATCATTTTTGGATCCGCAGGGTATCCGATCGCATCCGTTACATAAAACACATTTGATGTCCTGTCCCCAATCGTAGATATCTCCGCCCTTGTCACATTAAGCCCATTCTCTCGAAAAGTTCTCATCACTTCTGCTAGAAGCCCCTGTCTATCCTCCGTACATAACTCTAGCATAACACCCTATATCCAAAACAAACACCATTTAATTAATCAATTTATATAAACACCACAAGTCAATAACTTAACCACCAACAACACCATACCTCAAATGCCCTTCTCTCCACAGCAGCTTGCAAGCATTGAATCACACGATGACGTTCTGGTTCTGAACTAATTGGAGTGCCATCCTTGTGTCTTATATAAAACTCCTGTAGTCAAATCATTTCCGTTCAACTTAGCATGTAAACCAAGTAACCGACCAAAAAATAACAATTGATTATGCATAATTACCAGATACGCTTGGTCAACTGTTGTCTTGGCAGTTCCATGGAACACAACATATTCCATGTCGGTCAAATTACAGACCACATCAAACAAAAGTTTAATTCGATCCTTGCACTGCACATTCACAACCGAATAACCCCTTTCGGCCCAATTTTGGACGGTGACTACTGGGATATCAGAAGTAAACTTGAAAATGGGATTCCTCTGGTAATCACGATCAGCGTACATCATCTGGTGCAGCCTTCTTTCTGTGTGCACAACGGCGTTGGTGAAGGAGGTTTTCGCACTTCTAATATCATTGTCACCCTTTAAAACATTTCTTAAACGTGCTTCAATGGTTTTAATTCTGTGAGAATCCTCGATAAGAGTCCCAGAACTGCTGTCTTTCACATAGATTAAGGAGGCAATCCGGCCATTGTGAGTCCAAACCTTAGCATTAACCACATCACATTGCTGCTCAGCTAGCACAGCAAACACCTCCGAAAGAAGACCAACGCGGTCCGTGCCGGTCAATTCAAGGATAGTGAGACCGTTTAAGACATTTGTACTCCCATTGTGAATTCCGCCAAGCGACTGATACATAACATAAAAACAACACAATTCAGGTTGCGATTATTTTTAAAACAATTCAGACCCATAACTGGAAAACAACTTCGGAGAGTACCGAACTTCGAAGATAAAATAGAAGGCCAAATTAATTATTACCTGTTCAATATAATTCAAAACGCTCTGATCGGTTAGCTTGTTTCCGTTTTGATCGGTAACATGAAAAACTGTAAATTCAATTCAAGGCAGAGATTAGAGCACACGGACTAAAAATTACCAATACCACAAAGAGGGGAAAATTAGCTTACCATCCATGAACCATCTTCCATCAGAGGAAATGTAAGCCTTCTTAATTGAAAGATTTAGATCAGAAAGCACTTGTACGGCATCCAAAAGAATCCCATGTTTTCTGCCGCTATCAACCTACACATTTTTATCAAAGAGAATACATTAGTTTATAATTTCCCTAATTTTTACATGAAAACCAACAATTTGAGAAGAAAAGAAACAAATGACGGATTTTCTTGCTGGGTTTACCTTGACTATTGTTGCGGTGGAGCACACGGCATTATCTATGACAACCCTGTTTCGCAATAAAAGGTCAAAGTCAGCGTAGTTACAACTTTTTAAAGCCGAATTTCTAGGAATGAATGAGAACACAATAAAAATGATAAAGTAATGTGAATGAAGAAAAACATTCTGGAAGAAAAGGGGCAATGGAGTCATGAGACACGATAAAGAAAGAAAAGTCAGAAAATTGTTAAAATACAGTTGTCGGCACAAATCAATTAGACAAAAGCGATGAGGATTAGATAAAACATACTTTTCTCCCCTTCGAGATGTTCACGATTCTTGACACAGTCAGATATGATTAGAAAATTAAATCATTAAATCCAAGGCACGCAACAAGTTAACAATTTCACACAAACAGAAAAATAAAATAGCAATTAATTTCGAAACAAGTTGCGGTTCTAGACTTAAAAATCATAATGAGGGGTTTGGAATTACGAAAAATTTTGACAAAAGGAGAAAAAAAAGGCAGAAAAGTATGAAAGAAGAACACTAAACAAAACATTCAATAAGATTCTGAAAAACCCGTGAAAGGAAAACCACCCCTACAAAAATTGTTTGATCGGGGGCATGAAGAAAAAGGGCAAAAGAAAAAAAAAACAGAAAAAAAAAAACAGAAAAGAGAAAGAAGTAAGAATTGAAGTTGATTAGACAAACCTGGGAGTGCTCATGCGAATTACGAGCTTCTCGTACTCATCCGTACATGGTGTCCACTCCATGTCTGCGGTTGAAACGTGGAGTATTTTGTTTGCAGCTAAAGAAACCCAGCGAGGAAAGAATAAAACCTGACGAAAAGAGGTTACAGCGGAGCGGTTTTGGCAGCAGCAAGAATAACCACCACCCGAAACGACGTGAGGCGGTGAATGAATAAGACGGTACAGTAAATTCTGGTGATGTGTCTGGGTGTGGAAGCTGGGCAGAAGTTATATACTGTAGTAGATAAAGTTGCCTTAAAATTCCAAACGGTGGCTTTTAATGCGCACTACCTCCTTCGATCAAATCGCCATAAACAAATCTTACCAAACTTGCTCGCATTCGCTGTGCCTTGCTGTGAGAGTGCGAGTGCTACTTCCCTTCTCTCTCTTCTCCTAGCGCAACCCACGCCTTGATCTTACCTCTGCCCCTTTCTAAAACCGCACATAATACCTATTTATATTATTTATGACTTTTACTTCCTACTATCTCTATTTTATTTTATTTCCTTATTTAAATTTTAATTATAGGCCACGCCTAGGCTACGCGGGCAGCATGACATGGCTTGCCCGTCCTGACCCAACTTACTGTTTCACCGCGTTATCTTCACCAGCGGGTAAACCAACCACGAAGACACACAAATCGGGGCAGTTACGGTCCAGCTGGGACGACACGTGGAACTTACTTGTGCTCCTTTGCGTGCTTTGGACTCAACAGCACAGTGCCAACGGAAGAGGGGTACACCAGTGGGCTCCAGCCACGTGGCATATTGGGGCCATAGTAACAATCGAGTAATCTTGGTAATTACGGTGTGATTAATTATGACGTAGGCACGTGACAACACCGCTCTTATAGGCATTTCCTCCGTCTCTTGTTTTTGGCCAACTTTCTCTTTTTTTTTTTTTTCTATTTCTGTCTCTCCTCTTAATTTCATTATTGTCTTTCCTTATAACCCTATATACTCATTCTTGTTTCATCCATACTTTCCTTATCTCCGTCATTCACAAGATTCAAATTATCCTTAATTAATTTTCACTCAACGCCATCTCCATTGCCGTTCTTAAATTAAAAATTAAATCATTTCCTTTATTAGCAACATAATATGTGTTAGAATCAAATAATGGTGTATGTTATTACACTGAAATTTATTATACGTTTTTTTGTGCTGTTAAAAAACCCTATATACTCATTCTTTTTCCATCCTCATTTTCCTTATATTCCTCATGCACAACATTCAAATTATCTTCGATTAGTAATTATATATAATTAGTTTCCCCTCGACAGCATCTGCATTTCTCTCTTTTAAACCATAACATAAAATCATTTCCTTTATTAGCAAGATAAATATGGTAGGAAACAACAAATTGTATATGTTGTACTAATTACAGTGAAAGTTATTATACGGTTTTTCCTGTTATTTAAAACAAATATATGTCTATTTTTATTATGTTACAGTAACGGTAAAGACCAGGACCTTTTTAATTAATTCCAAAGATTCTAATCTCTCTATCTTTAAAATTGAAACATAAAGTAAAATATATTGCTAATATTTTGGAACATAATAGTAATAATAAATACGCTTCTATCAAATCGATTTAGTATTCATATAATATTCTAGCAATGATTGTTTTGTTGTTGTCAAAAGTCGGCCGTGAGTTGAAAGAAAAAATCATACAGAGAGGGTATAGGTGAGAGAGTCAATGATGAAAATAAGTAGTTTATATAAATGTTTTAATTTTACTAACACTGAATATGTTTGGTTTAAAGCCAGTTCAAAATCTCATAACAAAAAATAATGACTACAATATAATGGGAGAATAAATAACCTTTGCATGTGTTCATGTGTATAGAGAAGAAAATGTTTAAAGTTTGAAACATTGGTTATAAAAAAAATTATATATATTTTTTAGGTATAGTAATCGATTAGGTATGATATAGTTGATTATTAAAGATAATAAGTGGTGGGTATTGAAAAGGAGTAATTGGATTGGTTGCGAAGAACATAGGCGCACGTATGAGAGATGAGTCGTGGAGGGAGGTGTGGAGAATGAGGTTAATTATGATGTTTTGTTTGTTTAGTTTTTGGTTGATAGATGATGTTTGATGGTAAGGGTGGTTGTTTTTGAAATTGGAAACAAGCATTAGACAGTGGAGAGAGAAGGTGATGGAGGGAGGGACCCATTTCTTAGGTCACATGCAACGCAAGCGTTGCGATAAATAGAGAGAGAGAGAGGGAATGTGGGTTTTGGAAGAGACAAAGGAAAGGGGCGTGATTTGACGTGAGAAGGTGTGGCGGGAAGAGAGGAATGTTGGCGGCAAAGGAGGGAGAAGGAGAGGATCCGCGTAGATATTGTGGACCTAAAGAGTGCATATGGGCCACGCACGCAGGGTGTTTGAAAATTTGAAAGGATTTGAAAATGGGAAGCACAGTGTCTTTTGGCAGTGGGTAAAGGGCAGAGTGGGAGGAAGCGTGAGAACTCCTTCCATTCTTCACAACTCCTGGGACCCGCTATCGTTCTTTCCAGACTCCCGCTTTTTTTTTTTTCTTTTTTGGTTCTCACAACATCCCCTCCTAGCGCTACTTTTGACCGTTAGGACTCCTTTTTTGTGGCGCCAAATTCGAAAACGGGACTCCCAATATTAGTTTTAGTTTTCTTTTGTTTTGTTTTCTCTACGCTATCCAAGACAAACATGTACACCTGGATTACAAGTTTAATATATGTTATATATTTTGGTGTACTGAAATTTTAACTTTTAATATGATATTTTATGTTTTTCAAAGTATTTGTTGCCGTCATTTTTAATTGAAATATTCAAATATAAGAAGGTTATGAACATAATTTCTTGTCTTCGTATATATTATGTGTTAATTTATAATATTTTTAAACATTAATTTTAATTTTTTTATTGAAACCACAAACACCAAAATATATTGGAAGAAGTTTATGGGAAATAAATTTCATCCTTTCTCTATAGAAGCCAGTCCCATACTGGTTAAAAGATTTGAAAAAGAAAGAATATACAGAGAAATTTATGAAGAAACAGGAAGCCACGGACAAGGAACTCCTGGATCTTCTTTCCCTTCTGATAATGAAGACTCGGACCAAATACTTGAGGAAGATCCCGAAGACATGATCTCTACGGTAATAGACTGAAGGGTAAAAACACACAACGTTCAAATACAGACACGTCACCAGGTGACCCAGACTCTAGGTAACCGGTCACTTGAAAACTGGTTCAACAAGTTACAGGTTTCAAACTTTTTCTATAAAAGAGTCTATAAGTCCCTTATGCTGAGCAAGAACTCGGAACCTCTCTCTCTCTAAATCCTTCCCTCTCTCTACCTCTGCCTTCTCTCTACTTGTGTCCCTCTTGTATCTCCTCATCTTTCCTCCCTTGTATACTTCCAATCATAAATAAACGAGGAATTTCAGAACTCTCTCCCCTCCCCCTGGATTCTAAGTAAGTTTATCTTTTTATGGAGTAGTTTCTTTCTGGGCATCTACGGATGCCTTGAATAATATTTATTAAAAGATGCGGTAATCATTTAAAGGCTTAAAAATATTTTATGTACAGAATTTTATCTTTCTGCCTTTATTTTTGTTAGTTTAAGATGTAAATTTATGAGAGAATATCTAACCGGCTCTATCAGATTTATATTCTCATAAGCTTACATATACCCTTTTTATCCTAACCTCTCTCATAAGCTTACATATCCCCTTTTTATCTTAACCTTTTTCTCTCTATCCAGATTTATATTCTCATAAGCTTACATATCCCCTTTTTATCCTAACCTTTTTCTCTCTATCCTGGTATGAAAATTACATTATGAAGGTAATAAGAAAAGATTCATCGAATATACTAAAATTTTCATCTATAATTTTGAGTACAGGTATTTGACATGCTAGTAAATAGAATCTATGATTCCAACGAAAATGTTGTTATTTATGAATGTTGAAGATGATTTATCTCTTCTATTTTTTTCTAGTATTAGGATTGAATATGTTTTTAATTATTAAATTTTTATTCGAAATTTGAATTTATCACCAGTACAGAAAGGGCTTTCTGCCCCGGTTATTTTTCACATATTGCCTCGGGTCTGGAACCGAGGCATATTGGGGCGAGGCCAAAAGGTACATCTTTTGGCCTCGGTTATACCCGAAGCCATAGACCCAGTTTTTTTGCCTCGGTCTTGGTAAGAACCGAGGCATATTCCTTTACTCATCAGTTCCACATGCTGGTCCATAATCAAATCTGTGACCAAGTTTTCAAAGCAAACAATGGGAATCTACGGTAAGTAATGGCAGATTGAAACAGAAAATTTAAGTAGGCTTGGAACCATTTCAACTTCATTATGCAGCAAACATACATAGGAATTCACCTGCAATTCAAATTTGCAATTCAAATTCCAATCAGACAAATTAGGGGAAAACAAATGGTGTGAAAAGAGAAAATGGTAAGAAAGAGATGAAGACAGGGAATCCAAGTTCTCCACAGGGAATCGTTAAAAGGGGTAACTTTAACACCCCCAACAGTGACCCTATACACAACCTCAAGAGACTGTTTGTTTAAACCTTCAAAGTTCTGTACTTTTGATGGGCTCAGATACTGTGCCGTTTCAGGGACAAGGTCCTTGGGAGCAGAAATCACCTCAATGGCGTTCACAACCCCTTCGCCGGCGATCTTGTCGACCACCGCTCCCCCTTCCCCCGCGCCGTTTCACTCCGAAACAACAACCCCCTACCCGACTTACCTTCAATCTACCACACCGCTAGGGTTTTCACAAGCCCCGCCAGGTACTCCTTCCCCGTCACCGACAAAGGCACCCACATCGTGCGCCTCCACTTCCACCCCTTCAGCTGAAACCAAAAACAGCCACAAACACACCCTTCCGTTTGAGGATGTCGAGATTCCTGCATTCCTGGCGCTCTTCTAGGACCCACTGGGAGAGGTGGACGAAGGTGTGGCGGAAACAGTGAAACGGCGGAAACGGAAGGGTTTGCGTTGTGGAGAAAACGGCGGCGTATTTGCAGAGAGAAATGGAGGATAGTGAAGTGGATTGGGTTTGCGTTGTGGAGAAAAAGTGAATGTTTGCATAGAGAAATGGAGGATAGCAGTGCGCGCGAGGAAGAAATGGGGTTCAGTTTTGAGCCCTAATTAAATTATATGGCCTCGGTTCAATTTAGAACCGAGGCATATAACCCCTTTTGGCCCCGGTTCCTTAACACCCGAGGCCTAACATCCCTTTTGGCACCGGCTTTTTCCCAACCGAAGCCTATAAGTCAAAACGAGAATGGCATTTTTGAAATTTTTGGCAACCTTTTTGGCTTCGGGCCTTTTTAACCGAGGCCTAACACCCCTTTTGGCACCGGGTTTTTTGTAACCGAGGCCTATAACTGCTTTTGGCTTCGGATTTTAGGTGAACCGAGGCATAAAAGTTGTCTGTAATTGCAAAATTGCCACCGCGCCATTATAGGCTTCGGTTCCTTGCCAACCGAGGCCTATAAGGCGAGGTAAAAAAGCAATTCTGCACTAGTGTATCTTTATCAATATAATTTGGTTTCTAAATTTTAAAAATAAATAAATACACTCATCTAACTCAATTGAGTTAAATTTTTTGGATGTGTGTCATATGATATTTTAGATTCACGTTTGAGTTGTTTACAACATTTGACATGTTCCAACTTTGTTTAATATATAAAAAATATTTAATATTATTAGATTAAAATGACTATATCTATTTATTTTAAATTTAGTACCAAAATGTATAAAATTTTTGGATAAAAACGAGTTGACATCAATAGTCTGGTTTTTGGTGTCCTAATAGCACATCTGATGTCCATCTGATCCATATAAAGAAAATTTCTTTCCTCCAAACCATATAATTGTCAACTTTCAGTTTGAGAATTCCATGACTTTATAAATATTCACATGTTAAAAAATTGCAAAGATCAAAATACATATTCATCGTCATAATTTGAAATTAGAATAAAAATATCATATCCCCCAATACAAACATGCCTTAATAATAAGATTAATCTAATGGAAAAAAGAAAACTTTGTTTAAAGAATAGATCCCTATTTGATTAGACTCATTGTATAATTGTATGATAAAGCTATCAATTTGATTCATTTTCTTAATTCATTTGGGTAAAATAAGAATTATAATATACTGTTTTATTCTAATTAATAGTAAATGTAATAAAATTCGTGTGGGTATATTTTATTATGTCACGTCATAATTAATATATTAAATATTAAATATATTTTTGGTTTCTTTATTTTTAGTGAAAATTTGAATTAATTTTTTTTCAACATTTTGGACTAATTTAGTTTCTATCTTTACAAAATGTGTGAATTGAGTCATTTTAGTCAAATTTTGTTAAGTTTATTTAACGTTTTAAACTCATTTCAAATCTAACATTAAAGTGAAAACGTGTCAAATGATATAAAAAACTCATATGTTATCATAAAACAAGTTTGAAACGTTAAATAAACTTAACAAAATTTGGTTAAAAGAATCATATTTAAACACTTTTAAAGTTGAAAAACTAAATTGGACTAAATTTTAAGGAGAGATTAATTCTAATTTTCATCAAAAAATTAAATGATTAAAAACATATTTTAGTAAAAATGTTGTGACAACCTTTAATTTTTTAAATTATATTTATCACAATATAAAAAAACTCAAAGAAGATATATCTTTGTATTAACATCATACAAAACTATTTGTTTAAAGGACCTTTTTGGCCAACAATATTTAAAACCTAACAGTAATACATATATTATTTTAATATACTAAATAAACAACGTAGCAAAATACACAACACAGCACATAACTTATGGTTGGGTAGGTTAATATTTGGATAAAAAAGCATTAACCAACCAAGCACCTTTTCTTGTGTGTGAAAGACAAATGTTTCAAATATTTAAAGATTAATCTACATTCTCCACAACCGTTATGCAACAAAGAAGAGAATATTGATTAATCTATCATCTCACATATATATATATATATA
>Ga0214542_1011820_pt1 | contig 11699 bp, 7 predicted proteins | sample CNSS1metaG_FD_160096 | JGI IMG/M metagenome (GOLD analysis project Ga0214542, IMG submission 160096) | Root nodule microbial communities from cowpea collected in UCLA plant growth center, Los Angeles, California, USA - CNSS1 | ecosystem: Host-associated > Plants > Roots > Nodule | place: USA...
TACACGCAGGCGCGATAGCGTCTGTGTTTACACTAGTGTGTATATATATATATATATATATATATATATAATTTTGTTGGCTTTAGTTACATATTGAAATAAATTTTCAGCTTTGATTAGTTGATATGCTATGCATATTATTTCATATTTGAACAAGATTATCCCAGTCAAAAGAATATCTGTATTGGTGAATTAATAACTTCACACCATAATAATACCCCAAAAAACTAAATCACAGTCCACAGAAATTGTAAAATTGACTTAATTTGTTTTTATCCGTACGTAATATTTTGAGGAACATTAAGCAAAATAATATGTAGTGTTTTGTGGCACGAAATTTTCCTGATAAATGAAACAGTAGATTAGAAATTCGGCCCAAGGTGATTCAATTGGGAACCCTATATTTTGGAACAGAGCGCAAAAGTTATACATCTTACACCATATGATTTTATAAACCTTCTCTTGTAGTTTCAAACCCAACCCAACCCCAGCCATTAATTTTCTCTCTCTTCTTTTGTATCTTTCACTTTCTCTTCTCTGGTTCCGATTTAGGGCACCCGAACTTGGTCTTTGACTCAGAACTAGCTCTGATCTGCTTCTCAGGTACTCTCTCTTCCTCTCCGAGTTGATCCCGACTCGTCTAACTTCGATCTACTATGCTTTCTACTTCATCATTGTCTTTCTTTAGATCCTCATAACTCTTTTCCCTCACTCCTAACTCTGCACGCTTTTATTCAACTTCTTTAGCTTCGAATTTCGGCGTAGGTTATTGTTCCTAATTTGATTCCGTGAACTGAAACCTATCTGTGTGTTGCCAATGGTTGGTAGTGTGGGGGTGTTTCTTTGAGTAATATGTTGCATGCTTGTTTGGTCTACGATGTGAAAGGATTGAGGAATACGCAATTGCAAGATTTAACGCGGTTGAGTTTCTTTATCTTGTTGTTGCTCGTCATTATAACTGTGTCCGCAATGGTTTCTGCTTCGAATTTATTCTTTTCCCGCCTTGGTATCTTTATGAAGAAATTAGATACACAGTTGGAAATTAATTTAGGTTTAGGGTTTGCGTATCGTTACTACAGCTAAGCTTAGCGCACTACGTCTTTTTTTAATTAGTGAACGGGGGAGTTGTGGAATATGCGTCGGTTGTTTTTTTCGTGTTTTTAAATTAAGTCTGGAGTCGAATTTTTTCTGTTAACTGTTAATTGAGGCTGACGTGTGTGTGTTGGGACTGTTGTGACATGAGTTGTGATGAGTCCATCTGTGGTTTTCAATTTTTGAAACAAAATCTGGAACATTTCGAATGTTGTGGTTGCATTGCAGTTGTCTGGGGCTTTTTGTATCGATAGGAATCACTTCACAATTGTGAGTTGATGTGGTTGTGGACAATCCTGCAACTTCAATATGCGTTTATTCTAGGTGAAACTGTAGTTTATACCTTGATGCCAGAAAATAAATACAATGTAGAATCAAGATCTAATAGAAGTTTTATTTTTCCTGTAATTTCACAAGGTATCAAGGATCGAACAAAATTGCATCTGCAATTTAAGATACTGTTTAGAATAAATATTATATCCACCAACAATATAAAGGGTTTTTATGCTGGTACCCAATCACAAACCATCGTTAGTGATAAATTTGTTAGTGTTTTTAATAATATCCATAAAAGCCATACTTAGGATGAGGTTTGATATGACAATGAATATTGGACTTTTACCTTAATATTGCATGCCTGTTAAACACATAATGTTAGTCGTTTTGCAAGTTTTACCTCGTTTGTTCTTGAAGTTTGCGGACGTTTTCATGTTATTTGTTTGGAGAAATAACCTGGATTTATAGAGTACCATGTTTAGTTACTACGGATTGGCCCCGTTGTTTTTTCATTTGGAATAAGCCAAACTGTAGTTGAACTCGGCTGATGTCTTGGTCAGTTGAGTTGAGGTGAGCTTTGGGTTGTTTCAACTGAAAAATATGATTAAACATGGATGACTTTCATGTTAGTTTGGGGAAGGAAAATGGGAGAACTTGTCTAATGTAACTTCATTCTTCATTTCACTAGTTTGGTTTAGTTTTCTTTTATTGTTGGTTACATAGAAGTTACTGCATTGTATTGTGTCTAATATTGTCTTTTACGTCATGTTATTTTAGGTTGTTAAGGAAACACTTCTCATATTGTTCTGAGGACTTTGAATACAAAGGAGGACCATTTTCAGCAAAGGATGATTTTTGGCTTGACATTTTGAAATTCATGCCATGTCGGGGTTACTTAATGTATTCCCTTATGTCCCAAAAAGCTTCTCGCTTTCCCATCTTTGTTTCATTTTTGTCTCTTAGTGATTATTTTTAGTACTTGAAGTTTCCCTTCACTCTTTTCCTTGGCCATGCCTACTAAACTGTTGTAATGCTGTATTTTGATTTATTTTAAGGAAGAATTTTGACCTTTCTCTTGCTAAAATGAAGAAGATGACTTATATTGGGATTTATACTATTTCTGTTATCAGTTGAGTTACACATTTCATCTTGATATATTTTCCTTTCACCTATGTTCAACTCATTAACATTTCCAGTAATTGCTCTGTTTGCTGTATGATGTGTTGCATACAGGCATGGTAGCATGGTGCTTTGATTAGGATACACGGATAAAATATGTCTTCACTCATCAACAGCCATTTGTTATAAGACTTTTGTGGTGTTTAAGGATTTTAGTAGTACACCTTTTTATATGATTGGAACATTATAGGACAATCAGGAGTCCTCAAGTCATCTTTATTATTCAAACACTTTTAATCGTGTTATCTAAAATGTATTTTACAAAATATTTTCATGTGCTTGTTTACTATTGGCACTTTCCTCTGTGCATGGTTAGAAAATTACAATAATTTTTAAAACTTCAGCCCTTTCTATAATATTATACATACATATCATAAGATGTTGATTTCCCATTGCCTTATGTGTGTTATTTTTTTAGCATGCCTATCTTAATTTTTAATCCTAGCAGAGTTTTCCTTGCAGTCTTCTCTGAATGGATCTGCTTCAAATCTTCCTGATGGTGCCGGACGATCTTTTGCGACATCGTTTTCTGGTCAGTCTGGTGCAGCCTCCCCAATTTTTCATCACACCGGTGGGGAGCTTTTACTGGATTTACTTCATTTTATCTTTCCGTGTAGCTGTATAATTGATAGGTTCTTGATGCAGGAGCTATTCAAGGATTGCACAATATTCATGGGAGCTTTAATGTTCCCAACATGCCCGGTTCACTCACATCGAGAAATTCAACTATAAATAATGTGCCATCGGGTGGCGTTCAACAACCCACTGGAAGCCTTTCTAGTGGAAGATTTACATCCAACAATCTACCAGTTGCATTGTCTCAGGTATGTGTTCTTGGTTTTTGGGAGTTTGAGTGTAACATTTGAAAGTTTGTGTGTATTCTCACCTCTCATTCTGTTATTCTATTTTTTTGTTAGGCTATTTACTGGTTTTTCACCTGTCCCCATTATATTTGCAGCTATCTCATGGAAGCTCCCATGGACATTCAGGAGTCACCAATAGAGGAGGTATAAGTGTTGTAGGAAACCCTGGATTTAGTAGTAGCACAAATGGAGTTGGTGGTTCTATTCCTGGGATTCTTCCTACATCTGGTGCAATTGGTAACCGAAATGCTGTTCCAGGATTGGGAGTATCCCCAATTTTGGGAAATGCAGGTCCTCGAATCACTAGTTCTGTGGGAAACATGGTTGGTGGAGGGAATATCGGAAGGACTGGTGGAGGATTGTCTGTGCCTGCTCTTGCGTCTCGTCTAAATTTGGGTGCAAACAGTGGATCCAGTGGTTTAGGTATGCAAGGACAGAGTCGATTAATGAGTGGTGTGCTTCCACAAGGTATGCATTTTTATTGTTACAAGTGCATTAATGGTGTGAAAATATTTTTTTTAAGGATTAATTGTGATGTTATTCTTTGTATTTAGTGTCAAATTCATATAAAGAGATCTATATATTAATGTGTGCATGTAAAATTTTGCACAGCAAGATTTACTGCTACACTTCATTTTAGGGATAGCTTTTCCTCTCTTTCTAGTTCAATTTCTTGGATACTGTTTTGTGATGCCTTCTTTGCAGCATCAATTGACAACTGTATTGGTTTTGCAAGTTACTGGTTGTGACATGTTGAGTAATTTGTTTGAATCTCTAAAAGTCCTAAAAAATGCACAAGGCCTAAAAAATGAACCTCCCCCGTATCTTCACGTAATGTGGAGCCTTCATGCACCAGGCTGGGTTAGTTTAGTCTCGTGTAAGTTACATCTGCTTTTTCAGACGGGGTCCTGGCCACTGTTGTTAAATATTGGCTGGCAACAGGAATGCAATTATAATGGTATCACATTGTGAAAGCCACAAGAAACATCATTGTGGCTGCTTTTCTCCTTATACCTTGAGTGTCATGGATATTGTGTTTTGGGTCCAGAAATGGAAGAGGGGTGAGGTTTTAGAGCGGAGTCCCAGGTCTGGGTTGGGTTTGCATCTACTGAAATGAAAATTACAGAGATGGTTGTGGTTTGGGCGTGTGGGTTCTTTGCAAAGTGGGCCTTCTTGGGAAGATTGTGTTAAGAATTGGAAAAGAGCCCTCAAATCTCACATGTTGCCATATATTATTTAAAACTCGTATTTTTTTTTTAAAGAGTTTGATTTGTTTTTGCAATTCCATTTTTACATTTTATGAAATTGAACTGTCCATTCGCAAAAGTGATCTACACATGTGCTCCAAATGCACACGCTGCCAAAGCTGTCTTGCATGGTTCACAAACCTGGCATATTGTGGCTGATGACCTGTGTGGCTAGGCATGTCTAAACTAAAGGATTTAAAGATTATGTAAAGTATAATTTTTAATATATACTGGTTCATGCGGTTCAATAAGTTAGTCAGTGGTTGAATAGCACCCAGTACGTTGACTGCATTGTTGATTTGATATAGGAGTGGGTTTTGTCATTTATGATTGTGGCAGGTGCAACCACTTATTGTGGTGAGATTATGCACATATTTCGTGATGTAGGAGTGTCTTCAGGGTCGTGATGTAGGAGTATCTGGTTTTTGCAGGATAAAAGATTCACGTTTGTCTCATTCAAATTTCATTTTCTATTTGTTTTTTTTTTCTTTTTAACCTTTTTCAAATAAGACCTATTAATTGTTGTTCTGTTACTTTTTCTATTTTTGTTTTTATCTTTTTTTTTTTTTCATTTAATCTTGTCTTTAGAGACTCTTTGATGTTTGAAAGTCCCCCATAACTTGTCTTAATTCTTGGGGTTTTACTTGTATAATTATCAGGTTACTTCACTTAAAGCCAATTGGTTTCGAGATGAAATCTAACATGGTATGTTAGGAGTTCCACATTGAGTAGGATGAGCTACTTGAGTGGTACTTAAATCATTAAACTTAAGGGACTAGTCTCTTGGATTTGACTTTCCTTTTGTTCTTGAGTCTTTACAATTGGTGATTTAATTGAGAGTTGGGCAGCGGAAAAGCTACCTATTGTTTGGATAAAGATGGAAAATGAACACTAATAGACGAGTGAAACCATCTCAAAGAGAAGGATTACCATTGGGTCAATGCCGATAGAGTGAAAGCCAGTGTGGATGAGCTACTTGATGTGGTACTTTAATGGATTAGTCTTTTAGGTTAAACTCTCTTGTGCTTAGATCATGATATTAAAATTTAGAGCCCATCTTAATAAATCGCCTATTCTGTTAGGCTAGCCTGTTCAGGAAGATATCTGGTGGTGGGGTGGTGGGTGTTAGGAAGTCCCACATTGCTTGCTCAATTCTTGGGGTGCTATGTTTCGTTGGGCAACTTCACTTGATGAAAATTGTTTGAGAGTAGGTTCATCAACTATTTTCTTTGTTGAGATTTCTGGTGGTAAGATATCAAGCATTTTGGGGTTTTCTTTCAATTGCGATTTATATTTGAAAACTAGAGAGATCAAGATACATATAGTGAATTTTGTGTGTTGAATTACACAACGGAGCATATATCTGTACGAGGAGTCATAAATACAAGGCCATGCAGTTATTCTAGTCAACATAATTACAACCATATAACCTTCCCTTTTTACAATATTTCTAGAAGAGGGCAAACTGTGTATTGGGTTTAAATCCAGAAACAGCCTCTTTACATTACAAGGAGTATTTGATGCTTGGGGTAAGTTAGTTTTACTATGATTTAATGTTTCTGGGATTTATAGTTTGTGGCCGTTATGGCATGAAATTATTATGTGATTGCACCAAATGCGGACATATTTATAGATATTTTAATTGTCAGGATCTTCTATAAGATTGTAATTCATTTTGAAGATTTCCTATCGCTTGCCATCATATGTCTCCCATGTTCCTACGACATTCCACAACCAAACCTATTTAACCATTTATGTTTAGAATAGAAAATTTAAGTTTGAATACTTCTTTTCTCAACAAAAAAGTGGTGTTGAAGTTCTGTAGTTACTCAATTATGTCTCCCTTGCTGTTGCCATGTAGCAATTCATGTGATTTAAATTCAAACTGCTATTATGGACTGTTGTGCTGTTGTGGGTACCTATTCAACAACAATAGCGCAGCTGCAATATTGTGTCCACAACCTTTAACCCTGTACAGAGCTGAACTTTTAATGAAGCCAAAGGCTGAAAACTTGGAAATGGGAGTTCTGAAGATAATTCCCATGTATCTGTCTATTCGTTCTTTCCTCTAAACGACATTATTCTGCTATATTGAGAATCATGGACCAGACTGGGGGACTGTTTTCCTTGAGAGTAGTTTCAACTCCCTGTTTTTTTACATTTTTTTAAACTTGATAGTGGGACATGCTTTCTGGTAAACGTATTGCTCTTGTTTTCCTGCTTCAAATTTGTTGGCTCAGGTGTCACTTCACCATTTTGTTTGTCAAGTGATATTAAGTGTTTTTTTTGTGATGTGCGGATTTTTTGTCTATGGTAGCAAAATCTGATAGGAAGCAACCGAAATAACTGCTTATTGAGATGTGTATGAATTGCATGAATAAGTTTTTTGTATGTTTCTCCGTGTTAAGTAGTTTCAACTCCCTGTTTTTTTACCTTTTTTTAAACTTGATAGTGGGACATGCTTTCTGGTAAACGTATTGCTCTTGTTTTCCTGCTTCAAATTTGTTGGCTCAGGTGTCACTTCACCATTTTGTTTGTCAAGTGATATTAAGTGTTTTTTTTGTGATGTGCGGATTTTTTGTCTATGGTAGCAAAATCTGATAGGAAGCAACCGAAATAACTGCTTATTGAGATGTGTATGAATTGCATGAATAAGTTTTTTGTATGTTTCTCCGTGTTAAGTATGTAAATTTCCCTCTTGAATAGAGAAGACTGATAACGAACAATTTTCTTGATCCAGGATCTCCACAGGTAATTTCAATGCTAGGAAATTCTTATCCCAGCGCTGGAGGTCCACTTTCCCAAAGCCATGTTCAAGCAGTAAGTAACTTGAACTCTATGGGAATGTTGAATGATGTGAATACCAATGACAGCTCTCCTTTTGATATCAATGACTTCCCTCAACTGACAAGTCGTCCTAGTTCTGCTGGAGGGCCTCAAGGACAGTTGGGTAAGTGAAGATAAATGATTTTTTATGGTTGGTTTATTTGTGCACCTTAAACAATAAATAATGGTATAACGAAAAATATTTTCAGGTTCTTTACGAAAACAGGGTCTTGGCGTCAGTCCCATTGTTCAACAAAACCAAGAGTTTAGCATTCAGAATGAAGATTTCCCAGCTTTACCAGGATTCAAAGGTGTGGTATGCCTTCTATTTTGAAGGTTAAAGCGTGTCTTCTTAGAGAGAGTAATTGTTCAATGAAATTTATACTATTTATTAGGAAGGTCTTCTGGATCTGTATGCATGTTTACTTTCAGCGTCGGCTTTATTAATCTCTATACTTTTATTATTCTCAGTATTGTTTGATTACTTGGTTTTTATATTTATATGCACCCTGCTTTCTGTTTCAAGATAAGCATCTAACTTATCTATTATGTATTTAGTGAGTATGCTTTCTAGTCTCAATTTTTGGAAGGGAATTAACTACTTTTTGGTTTGCGCGGACGAATTTTTTATTGCCTAGGTGGAAATGAGAGCTGTGTTTTTCTAATTATTTTTGGTTACATGTGTTGATTTACTGTGTTATACATGAGTCAAAGTTGCTTAATTGATTTCAATATTTGTTTGTTGCAATATTTTTTGGGCAGGCGGTACTGCAGATTATGCTATGGATATGCACCAGAAAGAACAACTTCATGACAATGCTGTACCAATGATGCAATCACAGCATTTCTCTGTGAGCTACATGTTATAAAAGATTTAGAAATCTTATCTTTTGTACAATATTGATGGATCTAAGAACTGTTTAAAAAGATCTAGACGTATATATACATTTCTCTGAACTTCCCATGCTTTCTATCTGCAGATGGGAAGGTCTGCTGGTTTCAGCTTGGGGGGTACATATTCGTCACATCGAGCACAACAGCAACAGCATGCTCCTTCAGTCAGTAGTGGCAATGTCTCTTTTTCATCTGTTAACAACCAAGATCTTCTCCATTTGCATGGATCAGATATTTTCCCATCTTCACATTCAACCTATCATTCACAGGTGCAAGTTTTATTCATCAATGGGGGAGCTTGTTTCATAATGAATAAGCTCCTATTCCCTACTTTCTCTTTGGTTTATCTCCAGATGTGCTTTCTGAAAAGGAAATTTCATGTTTCCCACTGAAGCAAGTATTGCAAAGTTCTGACATTCTTATTGCTGTTGTATTTTGGTTTAGACCAGTGGACCTCCTGGTATTGGATTAAGGCCTTTAAATTCTCCAAATACAGTTTCTGGTATGGGTTCATACGACCAGCTTATCCAGCAATATCAACAGCATCAAAACCAGTCACAGTTCCGCCTACAAATGTCAGCTGTAAATCAATCTTTTAGGGATCAGGGCATGAAATCTATTCAAACCACACAACCAGATCCATTTGGTTTGCTTGGCTTGTTAAGTGTTATCAGGATGAGTGATCCTGACCTGACATCTCTTGCTCTTGGAATTGATCTAACTACACTGGGGTTAAATTTGAATTCATCAGAAAATCTTCACAAGACCTTTGGTTCTCCATGGTCTGATGAACCTGCTAAGGGCGACCCAGAGTTTAATGTGCCACAATGTTATTATGCAAAACAGCCACCTGCTCTACATGTGAGATTTTTACATAGTGTTTAACTTTCGAACCATTTCTTTGGGCTAATTTTTGTTATTGCATGATGCAGCAAGGATACTTTTCCAAGTTTTCAGTGGAAACATTGTTTTACATATTTTACAGGTGCCTATATAATCTGAATATCACTTACTTTTTCGTTGACTTGCCTGCTATTTTATAATCAAATACAAAATTAATCTTTTTTGCAGCATGCCCAAAGATGAAGCACAATTATATGCCTCCAATGAGCTGTACGCACATCTCCCCCAATCTGTCCTTTTTGTTTCTTTTGTTGATTTTTAGGATGATTTGAACTCATTTTGTAATTTCTTTTGGGATTAGTGTAATTTGGGAACAATTAGGCGAGTGGTAAACTAAATTATGCATAGTTTGTACATTAACCACTTAGTTTCAGTGTTCCTAAATTAAAATATTTTGACAAATTCCTAAGTTTTTATTCTCGGAAATCGTTTTCCCAATTGGATAACTTCTAACTAAGTAGGGGTTGTTGCTCGCAGTTACAACAGAGGTTGGTTTTATCACAAGGAACATCGTTTGTGGTTTATAAGAGTTCCCAACATGGAGCCGCTGGTTAAAACAAACACATACGAGAGGGGATCTTATCACTGTTTCGAACCAAGCATATTTGAAACCGTCCGCAAGGTTAGTTTTTGCAAATATTATACTCTATCGTTGGTGTTCGTGAACTCTTCCTCCTGCTCCCAAGATATATTATTTCATTCCCCAATAAGTATTGTTCTATTTTTAGGCTCTAATGTACAACCTCCTTGCAGGATAATTTTGTTCTTCATTATGAAATGTTGGAAAAGAGACCCCATCTGCCTCAACATTGAGGAGGAAACAAAAACTTTATTGTAAAGTTTCAATTGTGGATTTTAATGCCTTGGAGTCATTTTGCAGCATTAGTATTCTTCAGTTTGGCGCCTCTTCCAATCCTGTCGCTTTAGTGATCCAAGCTATTATTATTATTATTATATTATTATTACTATTATTATTTTCTTTGGCTTAAAACGGACAATAGTTAGGATACATAGGATAACCTAGCTGTCTGACAAACATGGTTTTCTGCCCATTAGCTAAATGAACATAGGAAAAAAACCTGAATCCAAAATGGATGTACTTTCTGGGAGTTATATCTCCGAAATAACTTACCTTAATCTGTTAGGATCAGATATATTAAAATTGGACTAGTAGGGAGTAAAAATCAGTAGCTGAAAAGTTTTGAATTTATCTTTTTATAGTTCTTCTAGTTATTCAAAAATATTTTAAATGCATGAGTCGGGTTTTTATAATTTAAATGATATTTTCATTTTGTTAGACATGTTATAATTTTTTAATGAAATTATATCAGGTTCATTGCTGACTATTATTTTATATTTAAAATATCTAATTATTTGAATTAATGAATTAAATTCAAATATGGTTGAATTGATGAAAAATCTATCTGAACTATTAAAATTTGAATTTAAAAATGGTTGCCTATGCGTCATAGGAAATTTGAATAAATTTGTTTAAGAAATATTGCGTATTTTTCAATTTAAATAGAAGTTATTCTACACCTTTTAAAATATCTGTAGATTATGCTATCCTCTTACTGAAAATAACCTGCGTATTAGTATATTAGTATTAAGCATTTCAGGCTAGTATGCAAGACTTAATGCAAAACCCATTGGCCACACAGCTTTGAATACCTTATACTTTATGTTGTATGTAGAAGAGGTCGAGCACGACATTACTTCTAATTTATTAGGCGTCGACACTGCCAATTTTTTCCTGCTCTTTTATTATTATTTACACCTGAAGGTTTCCGAGTGTATGTTTTGTTTTAAGCCGATTAGGTTTTCCTTTTAATTATAAATTGCTGAATGTAATTGGGAGAGAAGTTTAAATTTAGTCAGATTTTACATTGAAATATATATGCAGTTTGGTTGATTATGTGAATGCCAAGCTTTTGTGATTGCATTCTTAAATTTCATCCGTTGAGCATATGGTTCAGTTCAATCTTTATAGTTGGAATCGACCCTTAATCCACTTCACTTACTCCAATCATAGATTTAATGCGACAGAACCTCGATGAGATGATTATCAGAATATTTGTCATGAGACAAATTAATATATCTATAACAATATATAAAAAAAGATTATCTTTTTGTGTCTACGTCTTATAATATTAATTTTAACATTTATAATATAATTATTTATTAATTTTTTTGAAATTAATATTTATTTTTACCTATTTTCTTTAAAATTATTTATTATTTATTTATTTATTTCACTTTATTTTATATATTAATTTAATAATATTATATTATTATAATCTATTAACATATTATTATTCATATTTAAAATATATATATATATATATATATATATATATATATATATATATATATATATATATATATATATATATATATATATATATATATTTTTGTGTAT
>Ga0214542_1011821_pt1 | contig 11698 bp, 5 predicted proteins | sample CNSS1metaG_FD_160096 | JGI IMG/M metagenome (GOLD analysis project Ga0214542, IMG submission 160096) | Root nodule microbial communities from cowpea collected in UCLA plant growth center, Los Angeles, California, USA - CNSS1 | ecosystem: Host-associated > Plants > Roots > Nodule | place: USA...
AAGTCAACTATAGTCAACAAGTCAAACCTAGTCAAAGGTCAACAAGTCAACTAAAGTTGATTCAACTAAGTCAACTTAGGAAATCAAAAATAACAAACACAAATGAAAGGGATGAAGGATTAGTGAATTTCCTTTCTAAACATGCTTAGTCTTCTTAAGCATGTGCCTCCATCCTTGGTTGGGGTCAATCCTTCATCACATATTGACTGGTTTTGAAGGTCTTATAATCTGTATTCACAAATATTTTGCAATACAGAAGAAACTTTGTTCTTTTTTCAATTTTTTGAAATAGTATATTTCTGTGTTTTATTAGGAAACTTTAGTTGGCTATCATGCTGTGCTTTTTAGAAAGATAATTGAAAAGACTTTATTGTGATTTTGAGTGGAGTTTGATGGATTAGTTACTAAAATTACATCAGTGAAACAAGTATACTGGATCCTTGTTACTTAATATCTGTCAGATATTGTTAGCCTGCAAAATGAAGATGGATCCTTTTCAGGGGATATGTGGGGTGAAGTTGATACGCGGTATTTTTCTTAAGTTCCTTATTCATTATTGAGCATGTAAGAGCTTACTGTATTTTAAACTAAAAAATCCACTGAATTGTTTGTCTTAGGTTCTCATATATTGCTATTTGTTGCTTATCAATATTACATCGCTTGGATAAAATCAATGTGGAGAAAGCTGTGAAGTACATTATAAGTTGCAAAAATATGGATGGTGGTTTTGGTTGCACTCCTGGTGGGGAATCTCATGCTGGTCAAAGTATGTAATATTATCATGATCTTTATTTAAATTATTAATTTGTCTATCACTTACTCAATGAATGTACCAATACTATTGTTGCCTTCAACAATTATGTTCTTTACTTCTTCCCCACATGAAGGGCATAATTTGAAATTGGAATATATTCATCCATCATCATCTGGAATATATTTCTTATAAAATATTTGTTTTTCCTATTGTCAGTATTTTGTTGTGTGGGAGCCCTTGCCATAACGGGGTCACTAGATCTTGTTGACAAGGACCTACTGGGTTGGTGGTTATGTGAGCGACAGGTTAAATCTGGAGGTCTGAATGGGCGTCCTGAGAAACTTCCTGATGTGAGTAAATCTTTTCAAATTTACATTTATTGCTTTATGTGATATGCTCATTTCTCTTACTAGGTTTTAGATCATCTCAGGTCTGCTACTCGTGGTGGGTTCTTTCTAGCCTCACCATGATTGATAGAGTTCATTGGATCAGTAAGGAGAAGCTTATAAGGTTTATCATAGACTGTCAGGTTAGTCGTTGAATGTCTTTACGCTGTTTATAAATCTGCATATTTTTTTTTTTTTTTTTTTTTTTTTTTTTTTTTTTTTTTTTTTTTTTATTTTTTGTTTTTTTTTTTTTTTTTTTTTTTTTTTTTTTTTTTTTTTTTTTATTTTCGTGCATAAACTACTGTCAGGTAAGTATTTCTGAAATAATTTGTATGTTGAAACTGTAAGGACACAGAAAATGGTGGGATTTCAGACAGGCCAGATGATGCTGTGGATGTATTTCACACATTCTTCGGGGTGGCAGGTAAGAGTACCTCTTATCTTTTTTATTGTTTTTTTGTTCCATTTTTTGTGCTAAAATCTTGTCATCTGGGGATTCCTTGCTTAATATGGGAACCACCCTACCTCTTCCTTTCACATGCATTGAGATTACCCAATTTGGGAAAGGTATTGGCCTGTCACTTCATTCACCTTCCTTTCCAAAGAGTGATGATAAACCATTTTTCCAATCATAAGTTGTGAATTTCTGTTGCTAGCTTCATGTTTCAGATAAGATTAACCATACTAGTTCAACATGCTTATTATGTTAATGTCACATTAGAAGTGCATATTTAATGTGATTCGATTTTTTAAGTAGTTGTTTGGAAGGCTTAAGTGAGCACTTGTGTGAATTAATAGATTTTCGTTGTTACATCCTGTCTCACTTTTCAGTGTCTAAAAAGATGGATGTAGCTTATAGCCAGAATCCCTATTTATCCATGACGAGAACGTTTTTGCTTTTATTCATGTGTTTCTTATTCCATTCATACTAAAAACAGGGACGTTGAATTTTTTTTACAGGACTTTCACTACTTGAATATCCAGGAGTGAAACCGATAGATCCAGCTTATGCCTTACCTGTTGACGTTGTAAATCGAATTTTCTTTAGGAAATAAGAGTGAAGTAGTTCAGTTCGATGATAATTATGACTCACTCTTGGGAGTTGGATCTACCACCCTCGGTGCAAAAATAGTTAATTATGTCCTAATCAAAATGTTTACATTTTTTAGCTTCTTTAATTAAATTGCTGTGATACGAAAAGGATTGTTCGGTGTTGTAGTTTTATAGTTTTATGTTTGGATAGGTTAAAACAAGAAAATTTTATAATTCTTGTTTAGTTTTAAATTATCTGTGAATAGAAGAGAAGAGAAAAAATACTTTCATGTTCCGTAAAGTTTTAATATATATTATAATTGGTAATTCTAAAACTTTATAGCATGTTATTGTTTTTTTATGCAAAGATAAGATCCTTAATTATTTTATATTGGCAAACAAGTTATTGTATAACTTAATATGCCGAAAATATATTATAAGTATTTTAAGTGAATTATTTTCTAATAAAAGATTAAAATGTTATAAATAAATTATTGAATGAAAACGTATAAAGTAATGTCATAATTAACTTAAATTGCTTATTTAGAAAAATAGTTATCGTAATTTAAAATTAGTTATTGTAATTTAAAATTCATTATTGTTTTAAATATATTAATTAGGCTTTGATATCATATGATGAGTCTATTTTCATGAGATGGAAGTCTTGTGAATATTGTGGAGGCTTCCATGGAATGGATGAAGGTGCAGAATGAGAATGGAGAGATTCTCGAGTGATGTTAGGCCAATATTCAAGGAAGAGGGTTAGAGGAAGTCATTAAGGGGAACTCTAGTCTAGTTTGATTTTCACAAGTCCTAAGCTCTTTATTTATAGGAGAAAAGAGTTAGGTGGTCTAGAAAAAATGGAGGGAAAAATGATTTAGAATGTTGTATTTGAAGCCAAAAAGAGAGTACCAGGATGGTTTGACTTATCAACTAAGCAAGTCACATGGGACATGCTTCTAGGTGCAAAAGAAGAAGCTTGGCCAACAAGCTTGACACCAATTCTAGAAGTTTCATGCATCTTCCTCTAAGGTCCATTAAAATGGACCTAAATCCCTCTTGGTCTGCAACACTTTCAAAGTCTAAAAACCCTCCAAGGCTCGATATATGGCTCAAAGAAAACTTTATTCTATTGGGTCTAAAATAGAAAACCCAAAATTAAATCTTAATCTAGTACTTAAACAATGTTGTCGAAAAGATAAGAGCTTGGGCCCTCTCAACAATTGAGGTCCACTCTTCTTGTCTGCACTTGGCTAAGGTTGTGGCATTTGTCATCATCCCCTCCCTCTTTCGAAGGATTTGTCTTTAGATCTACATGATTCTTCTTGACAACAACCTTTATGAGTGGTCTTGTTGTGTCTTCCTCCTCTAGGATCAAAGACCATCCTGCAACAAACACCAAATAAAATTGGAATTAAATTCAATACCATAGGCCAAATATATCCATTTGAAAAACTAAAAGCAGGCCTTTTGTTAATTTTCAAAAACTTTCCTTGAGTACTTTCAAGTCCTACTTTCCTCCAAGATCAAAGATCATGCTACAACAAACACCAAATAAAATTGGGATTAATTTCAATACCATACAACAAATATATCCATTTGAAAAACTAAAAGAAGACCTTTTGTTAATTTTCAAAAACTTTCCTTGAGTACTTTCAAAGCCTACTTTCCAAAAGTGCTTTTGTTCACTTTGACTTAATTTTAACCTAGAAGGTAAAACAACTCAAGATGTAACTTTGAAAAATCCAAAGAGAAATTTAAAACATTGGAGGGTGGAGGTAAAGTTGAAAAATTTCAGTGGAAAAGTTTGGAATAAAGAAAGAAGTATTAATGAATGGAGAAGAGTTTGAGGATTGAAAGACTTCCTTTAACATCTTAGTTTCAAGTAGTATTGAGGAAGTGGAAAGTACCCTCATTAGGACTTTCTCCTTTTCTCTTCTCTTACTCTTTTATTTTTCTCTCTGTTCTTTCTCTTCCATCTCTTTTCTTATCTTCTTTTCATGATATCTTCTTTGCTCCTCCTCTTTCTCTCTTTGTTCTTCCTTTCTTCTCTTATTTTTCGGTTTTCTTTTCCTAAACTTTTGTTGTATCCTCTCATCTTTTTGTTTTAAAATTCTAAGTTCCTTCTTTAGAATGACAAGTTTTGCCTCTCTTTTAATCTTCTCCTTTTCTTTTTGTATGGCCTCTTACTTTCTCCAAATTTGGTAAGAAGGATCCCTAGACATGTTTACTATTTTTGGAATTTTTGGTTTTAAAAACTAAGTTCTAATTAAGAAATTCTAAAGAAGAAGTAGATAGCAAACTTCTTGAATTCTCTTCCAGGAAAGAGAGGTGAATCACTTGGATTGCTTATATACTAAGTCTTTCCTAACAAAAGGAACTCAAAGAATGTTACACAAAATTTCTAAAGTAAAATTAGACACACTAAACAATTAAACAAAAACAAGAAATTGAAACTAAGCTATGCGGCCTAATTGGTAAGGCTTGTTATGGCAAGACACGTTCACCGTCTACTAGCGCTTTACTATTTATTTTAAAAATTCTAATTAAGAGATGAGAGAACACCTGAGGCTCCCTCAAGACACTTAATTAGTCCAAGAAGATATAAGAAAAGAGAGCTTAAACAAATACAGTGCAAAGAAAATACAATCACAAATTGGGGCAAAAATAAATGGTTTTCAAGTGTTTCACTCCACTATTTTCTTTTGGCTTACTCAAGTGTTCCACTTTTGCTTCCACCTCCTAAGATGCTACCTTGAGTATTTGGTTACCTCCAAAGATAACTTCCACTAAGAATGTAATACCAAACCAAAGAAGCTAAGAAAGAAAAGCAAGAAAAAGCTTAAATGAAAGAATTAGTAAACTGAAATGAAATATATGTGAAACATACACAAAGATTTAACAAAGAAAGACAAACTATAAATAAGTTAAGAAACAAGGTAAGCACACAAAAGAATTTACCTAAGAAAGGTGCTATAATGGATTTGCAAATTAAAAACAGAAAGCAAAATGTAATAAACTACAAAGAAGCTTGTTCCAATCTCAATATTGGACCCAAAACAAGTGAGTTAATCCAATTTTGTTAAGGCCAATTGAAAATAGACTAAAGCAACCTGAAAAATACACTTTAGTATGATTTTTCACAATGTTGTCAAACAGAAAACAGAAACAAATGCCTTCACTTCAACTGTTTATGATTTTTTCATTTCTCAACATTTTTCTTTGATTCTTTTTTTTTCGTGAAGGTTTTACACAAATTATATTTCACACAGATCTGAATTTTCACTTCTCAATTAATTGTGATAAATCAAACAAAATAAGTGTGCAGTTTAAAACATATTACTGAAACAGAAAATTGCAATTGCTAGTAATGTTTCTAGTATAGTAGCCATTTCTCTTAATCTTTTGCCACACTTCTTTTTGGCACTTTTTCTTTATTCTTTTGGTGTTTTTTTTATCTTTTTTTTTTACAGTAGCACTTTTAGGCATTAAAATAGAATCATCACTACCAAAGCTTCATCATGTAACATGTATTTTGGAAACAAGATAGAATGAAATTTAAGGAAGAAAACATTGAGATTAGAAATTTGAATCAAACACAATAGAAGCCTAACTTTAAGGAACTTGCTAAGAATTAATTAACAAGTAAGAACTTAAATGCAAAAAAAAATAAAATTAAAAGCACTCAAAGCACATTAGAAGCCGAAAATGAAAGGAAACTTAAGTGATTAAGCAAGCACAAGGAAAATTCTCATTGGACATTAAGATAAACCAAGGTTATCTGTATGTGAAGTTGCATTTCCAACGTTTCAGGGGAGAAGAGAAGGTCTATTTATAAGCATAAATACTGTAGTAAAATAGCCATGAAAACACAACTAAAGAAGCATAAATTGAAAAGCTAAACAATGGAAATTAAGACATAATTGGACCACACATTACTCTAGACAAAACATATGGATTAGAAAATTAAAATGATTCAAAATAGATCAAATAGAAGATGAACAAGACTCAAACAAAAATGTAAAAGCCACATAAATTCACCATGGTTGAGCTCTTCGACACAATAGTCGAATGGTTCTAAAGGAACAATGGTAAGAACTACATAACCAATGAGCTGAATGGAAGAAAAACAAGAAGACAAGCAAAGAAAGTAGCGGACAACACGAAAATTGAAAGAAAACAAAGAAGATGAACTTATCTCTTGAAGAGAAGCTTGATCAACCAAAGCTCTAGATACCACATGATGAGTCCATCTTCATGAGAGGAAGCCTTGCACATAGTGTGGAGACTTCCATGAAATGGATGAAGGTGCGAAAGCTAGGAAGAAAGAGAAGGAGAAGGTTCAACTATGGTGTTTAAAGGATGTTCTGAAGTGAGGTTAGGCCAACACTCAAGGAAAGAGGCTAGAGGAAGCCACTAAGGGGAACTCTAGCATAGTTTGATTCACAAAAGAAGAGTAGTTTGGTGTCACAACTCAAGGAATACCATTATGAGCCACAACTCAAGGAATGCCACATCAATGTCCATCCTTAAGGTATCACCCAAAGCCTTGTAGACCATGCACATACAAAGAAACAAGCCACAAGTTGTGTAAAACTCTAAGTCTCATTATGCACCTGAAACTACTATTCCAAGTACATCATACCAATACTTGAACATGGACCCAGAATATACATGCTTCCATGAACCTGCCTGTTTGTGGTCTTCTCTACGAACCTCCCCGCTCGTACTCCAACTCTACGAACCTTCCCGCCCGTAGTCCAACACATGTGATCCAATAGCTACAAACCTCCCCGCTCACAGCAATCCTCAAGTGTGAGCACGAAAAATACGAACCTATCTACTCGTATCCTTACATGAGAGCATCATAATATGAACCTCCCTCCTCATATTATCATGTGTTCACCACCAGCCATGAACCTACCCGCTCATGATACATTCAAGAATCTCTAAGTCCAAGCCCAACATCACAAACACGCAAAACACAAGCCAACAAAACACACTGCTCTTTGCGCTATCGCCTAGCATTGCCTAAGCATCGCCAAGCGACATTCCAACGCAAACCGCTTGACTAAACCTGGTTCTAGACTGCCTGACGAGTATCACACGCCGCTGAGCACTACGCATCTTCAGAGTTTGCTGTTTGACAGTAGTCGCTTGGCAAAACCATTCTTGCCGCCAGGCCCCACGCGATTCCATTGGTCGCTATCGCCTAGCGGCTTATCCCGCGCCACCAGGCGCTATACCAGTAGAGTTAAGGCTACTGGTTTTTGGCACTTTGGACAGGTTCTTAATGAACCCAAACAATCCACAGGCAATCCGAAACATCAACCAAACTTATCCAGTCATATTAGTATGACTAAATCACAATTCATCACATTCATATACCCAACGAGTTCATAGTTGAGATTATACCATAACTTAATTATTAATAGAATTCACTACATATCACATGCATCAATCCCCTATATATTCAAATATATACTCCACCATTTAAATTCATGATAGCATTCAATTTCAAGTTATGAATAATACATGCTCATATCAAATATAAAGTAGTAGCACTCTAACAACTTAAACACATGATTCTATGCACCAATGCAAATTAATATAACACTTCACACCTCTTATGCAACAATTTCCTTTATATTGATACACATGAATTCACCAAAAAACCCATTCTCAACATGTGACTAACCCAAAGGAATATTGAAATCCATGGAGACTCACAACAAGACCTAACCATGCTTCCAACTCATGCATTTTAAGGACCTCTAAACCAGAAATCATGTGTATCATATATCTCCAACTACAAAAATCCAAATTAAAATCACACCGTACAAAATAAAGAGCAACATGTTATGAACCTGTTGTCAAAATTTCAGCTAAATCGGACGGTTAACAAACTGGAAAATGCAGTTTTACAAAAATTACGTAGACCAGAAAAATAGGTAGCGCCCAGAAGTCAGGAACCTGGCACTTGGTGGTACAAAACCAGCACCCGACGATTCCTGTTGTGCGTAAAATATGAAAAACAACATTTTGGCACATACTTTGATCAATTTAAAGGCACTCAAACATGCAGAATTTAACAAAGGTTTATCCATCATGCATTAAACTACCCAAAACCAAAGGTGCATGTTTAGATATGGCAAATAAACCTGTCCTTGTGGGTATTGCCCGAACCCGTCCCCGTTTTGACGGGGAATCCCCATATTGATTGGGTATGGGGAATCCCTGACTTTTCAATTGGGTATGGGGATGTACAAATCCCCGCCATAATACCCGTCCCCGCCATATCTCCGTCCTCGTTTAAATTATTAAAATATTCACAAATTTTTAAGTAACTATATATATATATATATATATATATATATACTTTCCATTTTTTACTTTTTCTAATTATTTGGTTTGTCATGAAACTCATTCACATCTCTAATATATTTTTCAACTTATCATAACCTTTATGTAATTATGTTAAAATGATGTATGTCAATTAAAAATATTTTATGTCTCACATTTGAAAATTTCTATTATTTTTTTAATATTTTTATTTATTTTATATTTTCCTTTCACCTGAGAATGTTTAATACTCTCAAATTAAGTGTTTAATAGTATAAACATTTCATTTACTAGGTAATATAAAAGAATCTTTACTTATTATATTAATTTTTGTTTCATTTGAAGAACTATTTTGTTTTGTTAAAAAAATTTTTGTTATTTCTCAACCATTGAGTATATATGTTGATATTTGAAAAGTTTTCTTAGATCTCTAATGTATTTTTCATCTTATCATACCCTTAATTATAAATTTGTTAATTTTTTAATATTTTTATTTGTTGTCTATTTTCATTATATATAATACTATTTCAATATATTTTATCTAGTTATTTTTTATTTTCTAACACATTATCAACAATACTATAATTTTTTAACTATAATTGTATAAATGACTTTTATTTACTACAATATAAAAATTTAATGTAATTGTCATGAATATTTTTTATCAACATCCAACATATATTGGAGTTCAGAAGATACAAAATCTATGTTAAAATTTTATTATTATGTTTATTATTTGTTCTTTGCATCATTTTGATCAAATGTGTATTATAAATTTTATTAGTGTCTAAAAAGGAGATTCATTAGAATTAAAAAAATTGAAGTAAACAAACATTTAAAATATATTTTAATTTGAATATTTGTTTTCCTTTTATATTTTTTAAAATGTATTTTTAAATTTTACAAACTAGATTTCATTAATGTTTGCAAATTTAATAAATGTTTTGGTTCTCATGAAATTTTATTTGGTATTCTAATCTAAAACGTAAACAATTATAATTATTTCAAAGTATTTGATATCGAAGAAACAACCATCGTCCTAATATTGAATATTTGATAATATTATGTTTACTTTATCGTAATTTTTTATTATTTTATGAAAATTAATTAAAATTAATATTGAAATGGAAAGAAAACGAGTATGGGTATGAGTATGAGATTATACCCGTTATCCGATGGGGATGGGGATGGAACAAAAGTTTGATACCCGTTGGATTTGTGGTATGGGATAGCGAAACTTGTTCTCGTCCTGTCCCGTTACCATCCCTATGCATGTTCAAACAAATTCACAAAAACGAACCAATCCAGTTCGTATTGCCTGGCGGACCTTCATTGTTGGCAGGTGGTTTTTGGGCAGAACCCAAAAACTAAGTTCAAACATCATGTATCGCCTGGCGGGCCTTCATTGCCACTAGGTGGTTTTTGGAAAAATTCTAGAAACACGAAAAACCTAGAAAATTGATAGAACCAAAAGCCCACATGGATTTCATACATCATACAATTATATAATATTAAAGATTAAGGCACAAACTCTCACTCGCTAAACACAATTGTTGCTTTGCAACACTCTATCACCCTTAATTTTCCCCTTAATTATGCGTTAATATTGGTTTATTGCAAGAAAACGAAAATGGACGGAGATGAGGTTTAATTGCCATTCAACAACCATTATGAGATACAAGCCAAGGTTCGAACACACAACCACACCATTGTCAAGTCAATGCACAACCATTCAACCAATTCATGTTTCATGATAATTCCTATACATCTAGGAATTTATAATCACTCATCCTGATCAAGAATATCACTAAATATAATAAACTATTAAAATAACATACAAAGACTCAAACCCAAGTCCTCTCACATAACTAAGTACTCTTAACCACTTGAGTTAGTACTATTCCACATCATAAACCCCAACATTAAATGTCATAAAGGTTCTCACTACCCACATTTATTAAATAATTATTAATTTAATTATTTAAATTTCTCGGGTCTTACAAGAAAGTACCCTTAGAGAGAAGTTAGATAACTCTAGAAAAGTGATTTTTAGAGAGATAATGTGTTTTAAAATAATGAAACTCGTTTATAACAATTATATTTATAATAAAACCGATTAATTATTAAAATAATCAAGCCTCATTATTTTAAACCACTTTTAACTCTAAAATGCCATTTTCCAGGTCTTTACACCTCCAATTTCGTAGCCCATCATCCTTTCCAACCCAAAAGGGGCAAAACCTCCATGGATGAAGAAGGAGGCCCAAGAAGAAGAAGGGAAAGCTTCCTAACACCCTTAGAAACCTCCAAGAGACTCTCTGAAGCCCCAAAAGTGTTTCTCTTCATGAAAAATGAGGAATCCCCCTAAAACTCTCATAGAAACATGATTAAATACCCATATTTGTGTATCAATGTCGACATTCTTGCCCAATGACTTTATTCTCGTCCAACAAGACCTAAAAATCAATGCTCTCTAACTTTTAACACGTTAGGCAAGCCATATTTTATCCTAACAACTCTTTTTCACCTAGCGAGTAGCTAGCTCTCTAATAAACTCTTTAGTCGAATCAAGTTTATACAAAAATGATTTTCTCACTAGTGTAGTATAGCATGAAAACTCAATATCAATTCAAGGAGAGACACTTAAGTTGAGTGTTTATCAATGCAAAGGAAATCTACTAAATTTAAGCTAACTAATATATCACAACTATTCAATGGAATTTTTGCATGAATTCTATCCTAAGCTAACATGTATTGCATGGAAATAGATTAAAATGAATACAACCTATTTACTAATGATGTACTCCCTAATGTGAAAGTCCAAATGCTCAAAACAATGTAGAAATGGTCATGATGCAAATTGTTTGTAGAAATACCTCCAAGAAACTACATGAAAGCAAGGTGTTTGTGAAAATGCCTACATGAACTAAGAGTATGCATTATGCAATGCAATGAATTTGTACCGTACCTAGCCAAACTCAACCAAGTAAACAAATATACACATCAAAACCGCCTAGCATCTAGTGCCCGGACACCACCAGCACAAGACATCTAGGAAAGTGGCCGGTCAAGGCCGACTACTTACCTAGAAAGTTAGCTAACATCGATGCTCCTCCTTCAATAGGTCCCCAGGGCCAGTTTTGGGGCCCAGGCCCACTCATGGCCCAAGCTAGGGCCCAGGTCA
>Ga0214542_1011824_pt1 | contig 11696 bp, 9 predicted proteins | sample CNSS1metaG_FD_160096 | JGI IMG/M metagenome (GOLD analysis project Ga0214542, IMG submission 160096) | Root nodule microbial communities from cowpea collected in UCLA plant growth center, Los Angeles, California, USA - CNSS1 | ecosystem: Host-associated > Plants > Roots > Nodule | place: USA...
CCTAATTACTCCTATGGATGACTGTAATAGCCACTTCCGTATGTTTCATGTTTATCTGCTTGGTTCTCGTTATTATAATTATGTGATGCTTATTTGGTAGAATAATCTATTAAAATGGGACGTCACAAAAATTACCTATTGACAAACCTTTTTTTGACAAAGTTAACAAAGTATCTAAAAATGGAATTAACAAACTTAAATTTTTATTTTTTAATTAAAATAAAATAATAAAATAATACTATTTTAAAATTACAATTTATATATTTATATAATAAAATAATAAAATAATACCAAAATAAGAAAGTTTGTCAAAAACTTTGTTAAAAAACTTTGTCAACCAATAATAGCCCATATAAAAATGGGCAAAATTCTCACTAAGATAAAATTAATTTTTGAAGAAGAAAATTATTTTAAAAAAAATAAAGAAATAAAGAAAGCTATACTCTACAAAGAAAAAACTAACTAAAAAATGATTAATTAGTGATTTAGTCCTATAATAAGTTACTTTGATTATTTTTGTCCTTTTATTTATTTTGTTTAATTACAATTTATATATTTATGTTAAAATATTTTTTTATACTTTATACATAAAATCATTCCAACTAAATCTTTAAATTATATAATTTTTTACCCCTCATCTAAATACTCAAAATTTTTAACATTTAAGTGGAATGATTTGATGGGGACGTAGTATTCTACATTTGAGGTAGATGCACAGTATTCCACACTTGAAGTGGATGCACCTTGGGAGCTAGAAGGAATAAGCCTGGATGGAATGATGGGGTCACCATGTGGCACCTTATCTGCGGGTGTTTCTTCTATTTATATAAGTTGTAATTAGATTTAATTACTAATTTGGTTTTAAATTAAAGAGGACAAACTTAAATAATTAAAAAATACTAAATTGGATAAAAAATAATAAAAGAATTAAATTAAACATTTTTAAAAGATAAAAAGACTAATTTAAACCAAAATATAATAAAAGAATCAAAATGAAATAAAACAACACATTCATAAGTAAATCAATAATTAAAATTTAAAAAAAAAAGTATACAAAGATGCGGCTAAGCTCTCCTCGTGAGAAAAAATTTTGTTAAGAAATTTAGAAAGAGGGTAAAACCTTACCTAATGAATGAAACTTTTATTTTATTTTTAAATTATTATAATCTACAGGTAGATGGTCGTTATTTCATGTTGTGTACACAAAACTGACACTATTGACCGACGCATTTTTATAATTGTTAATTGAGTGTATTCTTGTAGTGAGTGGATTAAATTAAAAAAATTAAAATAATAAAATAAATTAAAAGAATCTTAACAATAAAGAAAAGATTATTAAATCAGTTAAAGGTACATCAGACCGACAGTTTTTTTATTTTTAATTATTGAGTTAAAATTATAAAATAATTGGCATGGACATGGAGGTAAAAAAAAATACAAAGAAAGTTACATTAAAAGTTAAAACCAAAGGTCCCAGAGAGTACCTTCAACCTCAACCGTTTAGCGAGGAGCACGGAAACACAGTGAGAATAGAAAGAAACTAACACACGTCGGAGCAAAAAAAAGGGGTCACGAATTTTAGATCCAATGTGCATTTTCATTTTCATTTTGGTTTTGAGTTTGATGAACAGAGACGAAAAAGTGAGAGAAAAAAATTGATGTAAAAATGGAGATATCGAAAGCGATGGACGCTCTCCGAGATAGAGCGACGTTCGTAAAGGAGTCACTTCACAAGAGCCAGACCATCACCGATAGCATGGTTTCCATTCTCGGTTCCTTCGATCATCGTCTCTCTGCGCTCGAAACCGCCATGCGTCCCACTCAGGTACGCTCGTACGTGTCGCTTTTAATGGCGGAAGGTATGAATCACGTGAATCACACACTTCCGATTATAGCAATACAATGTGTTTATGTTACTTCTTTCGTCACTTAACATTGCAGCAATTAAGAGTTGTATTGTTCAATTTCTCGTTAGCAAGAGCGTTTGCGTTTGGATGAAAGGAAATTTTCGAATTCACGTTTAGAAGTTCGTTTATGAGGATATAATTTTTCTCGAGAACGATTTTGTTGAAAGTTTCTGGGAGGAGATACAAATCTAAATTAGTGGAATTAAAATACGATATTTGTTAAATATTAATCATGTTTTTTTGCGGCTGAATTAAAAAAATTAGAATTAAATATGTTTTTGTTTTTTAATTTTTAGTGAATTTTGGAGTCAGTCTATTTCAAAATTTTAGGTTATTTTAGTTGTTTATATTTCAAAATACTTGAATCTAATTTTTTTAATAAGATTTTGTTAAATTTATTTAATATTTTGTACCTATGTCAATATTATATTTAAGTTATTTATATTATTTGATATTTTTTTAATATTAAATCAAATATTATTATTATGAAACGCGTTTGAAATGTCGACTAAATTTTATAAAATTTGATTAAAATGACTAAATTTATGTATTTTAAAAGATAAAGAACTAAATTGGTACAAAATGTTAAAATTCACTTAGAATTAAGGGACAAAAAATATATTTAATCCAAAAAATTATTTTATCGTAGCTGACCGATAGATGATAGAAATAAAAATAAAAAAATCTCACTATATATATATGTCATCTCAATTTTTGTTAGATCGTTTCATTTACAATAAATTAAAAATTTTAGTTAAAAGAACACATAAGTATTTAACTTGTATCAAATTTATTTAAACTAGTGAAAATAGTTACTAAATAAAAACAGACCATTTTATAAAATATTATCCTGTAAAAATAAGAGTAAATTTATACAATATATATATATATTATAATTGAAGGGAAAAAATTATCTATCTCAAATATGTTAGTTTACCATATTCTCTATTTTTCTAGAGTTTAGTTGGTTTTTTACTTGACTAGATTGTTGTTTCAATTTTCTTTTTGGGTTGATATTAGATAAAAACGCATTCAATTCGTAGTGCACATGATAACATTGACAAGACTCTAAAAGCAGCAGAGGGGATTTTGAATCATTTCGACCAGACACGGCTGGTGAGTCTTTGTTTTACTTTTTTATTTATTTTCAGTTAATTTTCGTCTTACTTACATAGGATATATAATTTTAAGATAATGATATTTTAATTTATTTTTTTTATTCACTTTCAATATATTATTTTAATTATTATTAGATTATTTATTTTAATGTTTTTTAGTGATGTGATATAATGATATGATGATAATTAGAATGATAAACTAAAAATAAATTAAAAAAGTGAGTTAAAGTATTATTATTCATAATTTTATGATTTGAAGAGCCAACTTGATGAAAATATAAAATGAAAAATATTGTAACTAAGGTAATGAAAGGCACTAAATTTCATTTTTGATTCCATTACCCCCTTTTTGTGTTTTTTTAACTAAAGTTTGATGCTTAACTTTTATATTTTATCAAGATTTTGGTCTTCTTTAAATTATATTTTTATTACTAAAATCACATGCCGCTTTGGATTTCGTATAAGTATAATAATATATTACATTATAGTTTTTCAATTAAATTAAATTAAATCAGTAGTGATTAATAATGTTTTTTTTTTCATGATTTTGATTGAAATTTAATTATTAGGCGGAGGCCAAAATCCTTCGAGGGCCGCACGAGGATCTGGAAAGCTATTTAGGAGCAGTTGATCAGTTGAGGGCAAATGTTCGTTTCTTTAGTAGTAAAAAGAGCTTCAAAAGTAGCGAGGCTATTGTCACCCACGCTAATACCTTGCTTGCCAAAGCTATCACAAAGTTAGAAGAGGAATTCAAACATCTTTTGACAAATTATAGGTTCGTCTTCCCAAATTTTAATTGCTAATTTTTCTTTTCCATTGATGTTTATATTATATCTTACACTTACTTTTTTATGTCATTCTTTTCTTTTATCAATAAACATTAGTTGTTAATTTTGGTTAATAAGAATAATTGAACTCACAACTTTTTTAATACTTTCTTCTAAACTTTTCGGACCAATTTTATATTTTTCAAAATTTAGTGAAAAGAGTTGAACCTACACCATTTTTTTAGTTTCATTTACAACTTTTATTGTTGGCACAAACTTGTATTCTAAAACTATGTTTATTCAAATAAACTTTCTTTCTAATAAAGTTGTTTTTATGTGCAAACTATGTTTCTCGAGGCTAAACAAACTACAAATTATTCAAGTTATTGATTCTCAAGTTTGGTTCAAATTCCTTTATGGTATTCTCATCAAGTTTTGCTCTTATCTTCACACGTAAAACTACTATTAACTCAACTCAATATCAAAAGACCTAAATTTTTGCTTTATAGTTTTTCAGTGTTGAAATTTCACACGAGGAATTTCACCTTGATAGTATTTTGCTTGCATATATAACTCACTTCACAAATTAACTTCTTAGTTATTTAGTTTAATAGGCCAATGTGTTAAAGGTAATACATATTATTTAATAATATTATTTTTAAGTGTTAAAGGTAATACATATTATAAGCCTAAAAGGCAAATACATATTATTTTTAATTTTTCAATAGGAACTTAATTCAAGTTTACTAAATTATAATTTGTAGTTTAGTATGTAATTCCTACTTACTACAAGAAATTTTTTAAATAATAATAAAGTTTAATGACAAAAAATATATTTAAAGTTTAATTTATTAATTAAAAACTAATTTAGAAACTAAATTTTTTAATAATTAATGTTAATATTAGTTATCCATTTATATATCAATTTATAATAAAGATTTGTCACTAAAATTGATCTTTATTTAATTTCTTTTTTTTAGTATCAGTGAAGTTTTTAGCAAAATTGCTGTGTACTTGAATTTGCATTATTAAAAGTATGTATTCAACTACGTCAAGTATTTCCTTAAAGGAAAATTATCATTTTCCTTCCTTAAATTTATCTCGCATTGGACGCTTGATTTTTTTCTCTTGTAGACCTAAAGTTAAAAAGTCTATCCATATATATATATATATATATATATATATATATATATATATATATATATTTTTTTTTTTTTTTTTTTTTATTATTTTTTTTTTTTTTTTTTTTTTATTTTTATTTTTTTTTTTTTTTATCTTTTTATAAAATTAGCTTTTTATTTCAGTAAACCTGTGGAACCTGATCGCCTTTTTGAGTGCCTACCAAACTCCCTAAGGCCCTCAAATTCTGGGAAAGGTGAGGGTGGTGGAAAAAACCATTCCGGAAAACAAAGTTCAGAAGCTGTCACTTTCGCACTTCCAACTCTCATTCCACCAAGAGTCATACCTTTGCTACATGATTTAGCACAACAAATGGTTCAAGCTGGCCATCAACAACAACTTTTCCGAATATACAGGTAATATATATATTTTTTTCATATAATCAAGTGACGAAGTGGTTGCATTCATATGTGCTCTAAAACTATAAATCTATTTGATTTTTTTTTTTTGTCAAGTACGGTTTGTGATCTATGTTCCAAATTTGTAGAGATACCCGAGCGACAGTCCTGGAACAAAGTCTTAGGAAGTTAGGTGTGGAAAGGTTGAGTAAGGATGACGTTCAGAAAATGCAATGGGAGGTTTTGGAGGCAAAGATTGGGAATTGGATTCATTACATGAGGATTGCTGTAAGATGAATAAGATTTTTTTTTTTTTTTTTACTTGTTCTGCTCTCTGCATTTTTCTAACTTTCCTTGAATAGGTCAAATTGTTGATTGTTGGAGAGAAGAAAATTTGTGATCAAATATTTGATGGTGTGGACTCTTTGAAATCTCAATGTTTTGCCGAAGTCACTGCTGGTAGTGTGGCCATGCTTCTTAGTTTTGGAGAGGCTGTTGCAAAAAGTAAGAGGTCACCTGAAAAATTATTTGTTCTTCTAGACATGTATGAGATAATGAGAGAGCTTCAACCAGAGGTATTATAAACTTCTTAAATAAATCTTAAAAAATTTATTTTATGTCATTTTCTTATATTTATATCTCACTGTTTTTTATTGGGGTGGTCCATGATGTAGATTGAGAGACTTTTTGAAAGTAAAACATGCACTGAAATGAGAGAAGCTGCAATAAATTTGTCAAAGAGATTAGCTCAAACTGCCCAAGAAACCTTTGTTGATTTTGAGGAAGCAGTTGAAAAAGATGCTACGAAAACTACTGTAATGGATGGAACTGTCCACCCTTTAACCAGCTACGTCATCAATTACGTAAAGTTTCTGTATGAGTGAGTAATATCCAAATGTTTTCCCTTCGATTGTGTTTGTGTAATTAATTACCTATCTTTTCCGAAATATTTTATAAACACTTCCAAAAGGATTTCAAGAAATAATTGTTTTTCATCAATGTTTTCTATGATATGATAATGTAATTTGATTTAGATGTTAAAATGTAATTGTTTATTCTAAATGCAAACAGTTATCAATCAACCTTGAAATTACTTTTTCATGAGTTTGATCCCAATGACCCGGACGGACAATTAGCAATTATTACAACAAGGATTATGCAGGCTCTGCAAACTAACTTGGATGGAAAATCAAAGCAATATAAAGATCCAGCACTGACCCAGTTGTTTCTTATGAATAACATCCATTACATAGTGAGATCTGTGAGAAGGTTGGTTATGTACTTTTTTGTTTTTTACCATAATTGAATTGTGAGATTGATTTTCAAATTGGATCCAATTCCATTTTGCTTATTGTACTTGTAGGTCAGAGGCAAAGGACATGTTAGGGGATGATTGGGTGCAAATACATAGAAGAATTGTGCAACAACATGCAAATCAGTATAAAAGGATTTCTTGGGCAAAGGTTTCACTCTTCAATTTCATAAACTGTAGAGAAATGTTTATAATTTTGAATAATTTTGAGTTTGCATGACTACGGTTTCAATGATAGATACTGCTGGATGACCTTGTAGATTTTACAATGCCTCACTGTCCCAGCAAGTGAGAACACTAATGCAGTCACAAGAACAATGATTAAAGATAGATTCAAGACATTTAACGATCAAATTGAAGAGCTTCACCAACGACAATCTCAATGGACTGTTCCTGACAGTGAATTGCGTGAATCTCTTAGATTGGCTGTTGCTGAAGTCTTGTTACCCGCATATAGATCTTTCCTTAAACGTTTTGGGTATATTTCAATTAATTTTGAACAAAATTGGAAGCATTTTCTTATTGTTTTTAGAGTTGTTTTCTCATGAAAAGTTTTACTTTGATGATCAGCATAATAAAGATCTGCACTGAAAGACAAGATAGATTGTCAAAGTAAAACTTTAATTGTGATCGGAGAACAACACTAAAAACACCTATTGAACTATGTCTATATCTTTTTTCTTTTCAGTTTCTGAATTTTCTCACAAATTTGATTCCTTTTGTGGTGATGAACATGTATTTAATCTTTCAGGCCCGTGATAGAGAACGGCAAAAATCCTTATAAGTACATGGTATATTCTCCAGAACATCTTGAGCAAATGCTAGGTGAATTTTTTGAAAGCAAGATATGGGGTGAACCAAAGCGATAAATCATTGCAGCAAATTCCTTTCCTTTGTGATTTGGAAACCTACTTGTTTATAATAATTATCAATATTGTACATGTCTGGTCATTCAATTCAACTTTATTCTTTCTTCTTCTCTCATTTTAGCCCCAAATTACTGAATAGTCATTAACTAGTTCAATTATTAGTTCCTATTTAGGATTGATTTATAGACACTTTGACCATATCCAAACATTTAACTCACTATTATTATTTATTCTATTTCTCTCTCCTGTCATGTTACAAAGTCAATGATATCAATCACTTATGTTGCTATTGTGGCTACGGTTTGTAGTGTTTTCATTTTTCTTAAAGAGATAAAACAATAATCTATTGCCAAGTATTAATATTATAATGGGCAAAGAGAAATATATTCAAGGAGAACAAATTGGCTATGCCAATTTCCGTTTCACAGTTGTAATAGTAATTATGCAGAAAGAGAAAAAGAACATTACAATGTCACTGGTTGTGTTATGATGATCCCACACACGTTAGTGACTAATTTCAAAGAGATTGGTTCTATCATTAACTTGTTTTTGTTGATTGAATTGATCATTCTCGGAAGGTGTCAGTGTGACAGTGTCAGAACTGAGAACTGCGAACTGCGAATTAACAGTAATGTTTTGCTTTCCCTTTTCATTGAAAAACTGTGTTATAACTGTTCCATGTTGCTAGCTATGAAAAAAGACAAGGTTGCATTTGATCCTTCATATGGAACAATGTAACATGATGAAGGCTTGGAATCAAAGCTAAAGCATGAACACACAGTTTTGGCTTTACACTTTTACTGGTTGGTGTTGCAGCTTCTTTCGTATTACATTAAACTTTAGAGTTATGCAGAAAAAAAATATTTTGTGGTAGGTTTAAATTAAAGAATATAGCATATAGTATATGGGGGAAGTAGGATTCTGAACCTTGCACACACTCCAACAACGGAGAAAAATATGTTGTAACTTACAACAAAACTAAAATTACTACAATTCAATCATACACTTTTATCAACTTTATTAAAATCAAATCTAATTATATACACAAAAAGCCATCCTAACAATCTAATCTAATATTATACATAAGCCAACTTAACCATCAGTAACTTCTTAATAAAATAATATATTTGTAAAACATATAATTCAAATTTTTCATCCACAAACAGAAAAAATATTGACGTATAACTCATTCAAAATTTTCCAACACCAAAAAATAAATCAATAATCCAAATTCAAAACTTTTGAGCCTAAACCTACCTCTTATCATTCACTAACAAATTCATTTCCTTCTCACTCTCTTTCTCTTACCCTTTTTCTTACCCTCCATCAACCACAAACACACACACAATATTACTTTATTTATTCCATAGTCCTCATGTCACATGCAAGTCTCTTCAACCACAAAAGAGGCATGAATTCTTATGATGTTGTTCATAAGACCTCTTGAAAAATCATAATGGTACGTATTTTTTCCATTTTTATGATTTTATTGACGAAGTTTTGATTTTTTTTTTTTTTTTTTGCAACCCTCTTCTTTCTGACCATTCTTTAAGATTTCTTCAACAATCACAATGATATGTATTTATCTATTTTTTGGTATTCTTGACAAAAAATTCATTTTTAAAGAACTTTCTTCTTTCTGATCTAACATATTCATGTTTTTCTTTTTTGGTTTTTAACACTTGTTTTGTTTATATTAATGAATGGTTGGACAAGATGAAAAAGGTTGGAAAAAATCAAAGATTAAAGATCGGTTTAAGATCACATAGAAGTCTCTCTAACCACAAAACAAACATAATTTCGTCTTCAATGTTTAATACCTCTTGAAAAAATCACAATGATATGTATTTTTCTATTTTTATGGTTTTGTTGACAAAGTTTCAATTTTTTTTGCAACACTCTTCTTTCTTACCATTCTTTAAGACGTCTTTAACAATCACAATGCTATGTATTTATCCATTTTTTGGTATTTATTATTGACAAAGTTTCCATTTTTAAAGAACTTTCTTCTTTCTAACCTAACATAGTTTTCTTCTTCTCCAAAAGAGTTATGTACTTTTGTACAATTTTTTTTTTCATTTATTTAATAATTTTTATTTAGTAACTCATGTCAAAGTGCAAGATTTCTCTTTAATTTTTAAAGATATGCAATAAATGTGAATCATGACGGAGGAGAGTTCTCACAGTTTGAGTACCAATATCAACTTTGTTTGTAGAAGAATTTCATTTTTCAATGGGTTGTGTTGTTGAAAATGACTTTTTATTTTTTAATCTATTTTTTTAAATTTTAAATATATATTGCTTTATGTTTTAATGTACTTTTTTTTTTCAATTTTAATATTTTTTTTAGGATAAGCAATTGAAAATATAATGAAGACTTTTTCACATATTAATAGAGATTTAGTTCAGACATTGTAATTTTGAATTTGTTCATGGACCAAACTTACTTGTTGAAATGGATAGTAATGATTTTGTCATATCTATTATTATTATTATTATTATTATTATTATTATTATTATTATTATTATTATTATTATTTGTTTATATATGTTTTTTTTTATTTATATTTATCGATGGAAATTCAAGTGTGAATTTCATACTGGATAATAATAATAATAATAATAATAATAATAATAATACTAATAATAATAAAGTAAAACAATATAAAGATACAAATAAAGACTCATTGATATATTATTTTAAGATTTTATGTTAAAAATGTATGTTAACTTATATCAATAATTTTAAAATTGTTTGCTTTTGGAATCTTTTCTATAATAACCTTTTATGTTTTGGAATCTAATCATACACTACTTCTAATCTTGCTATATTCTAAAAATTGAACAATATATTAAAAAGAAGTCTCATAATTTTATTATTTTAATTTAAAGCTACCTGAATCAACCCATTTTTTTCTTATTTTAGGAGTAAAAACTTTTGAATACTCATACTATAAAATTACAAAAATGTGTAAATCACTAACCATAATAGCTATAAGGTGATCATCATAGTTGAATTGAACCTTTTTAAGAATATTGTATGACCATCACATTTAATCCATAAATCAATGAATTGATTGTAATAAGAGAAGGCAAATCCTAATCGGAGTCTAAAACACACTCATTATAATGAATTAAAAGAGTAAAGTTTAAGATTGAAATATATGATTTTTAGTATATGTTCGTTTTAATTCTTTAATAATATGTTGCAAAAGAAAAGACAAGTATATACATTACTTTACGCGTTATTTCTATAATAAAATATTACGTAATTATTGAGATAACATTTAAATATAATTGTACAACAACAAAGAAAATACATATATCTAAGTTTTCTTATCAAAAAATCATTATCAAACAATCAACATACGATTTATTTTACAAGTAGATGGTAAGTGATTGGGTTGTTCTCCCTTTCTATTCATAGCAACCCTAAATTATTAGAATTCAAGATCTTTTATATATATATATATATATATATATATATATATATATATATATATATATATATATTAAAGTTAAATATATTTTTAATTCCTTAATTTTCAATAAAAATTGGAATTAGTCCTTCTTCAAACTTTAGTCTAATTTAGTTCCCTAAATTTAATTTAGTCATTTTTAACAAAATTTTGTTAAGTTTATTTGACGTTTCAAATGCGTTTTATATATAATAGCATTTTAGTTGATTTCATCATTTGACAAATTTTCGCTTTAATGTTAACTAAAAAATATGTTTGAAACGTCAAATAAACTTAATAAAATTTGGTTAAAAAGACTAAATCCATATATTGTGTAAAGTTAAAGGACTAAATTGGACCAAAGTTTCAAAGATGAACTAATTTCAATTTTCACTGAAAGTTAAGGGACTACGTACTAACATATTTAACCCTATATATTATGCAACATATGTCCAAATACAATCATTAATAGATATATCTAAATTATTTTGAATTAAAAAAAAAAGAAGCAAATTTAAGCTAAAAGATTCTTACAAAAATACGGTCAAAGATTTAAGTTATGCTTAAAAGTAGTTAGTATAAGAAACTTTGTAGTGATTTTTTTTTTTCATATACACATCTAGCTTAAGAGTAAACATAATTTTGATGTGGCTACACATATGAAAGTGTGTTTGTGTCTTATGTATCATGTCTCTAGTTGTTCATACATATTACATGGTATTTTTTTTAATGTATTCCTCTATCAAAG
>Ga0214542_1011829_pt1 | contig 11689 bp, 7 predicted proteins | sample CNSS1metaG_FD_160096 | JGI IMG/M metagenome (GOLD analysis project Ga0214542, IMG submission 160096) | Root nodule microbial communities from cowpea collected in UCLA plant growth center, Los Angeles, California, USA - CNSS1 | ecosystem: Host-associated > Plants > Roots > Nodule | place: USA...
TATATATATATATATATATATATATATATATATATATATATATATATATATATAATAAATACAAAGTTTTATTTGAAATTTTTTTGTTTCAAATTTTCAATAAATAAATTGAACTCAAATTAGTTAAAATTAAGTAAAAGGCAATTGATTAAAAAAAACAACTAATAATATTAGCTTAAATTTTGAAAGTAACCAAAAACAAAAACATTTATTTTAATTTTAAAACTAAAACATAGACAGAATGAACGTTTTTGCATCTTAGTAGAAAAAAATATATTAGGATAGGGTAAGTCATACCTAAACAAATGAACCTTGAATGTTTAAATTTGTTAGAGTTATTAATATAATTTAAACAGCAATTGAATCTAAAGATATTGGTTTTATATGATAATGATTTTTGTTTTGGATTCAAATATGAATGAAAAATCTTACATAAAATATAAATAAATCAAAATGTAATATATATATATATATATATATATATATTCAGAAAACTTATTTTCTAAAAGTATTTCCACAGGATGTAAAAAATTTAACATTGAAAGGATGTAGGTAATTATGGTTTGGAGATTTGTTTTTCTTGATGCAAGAATAGTAAAGGCAAAAGAACTTTGTCCCACTATAATTGAGCATGCTTCTTGGATGAGGATGAAGTGGACTTGACTTGATATCAAAAAGAAAGAAACATGATTAATGGAAAAATTTGTGTGGTTCTTTCAAAGGAGAGAGAAGAGTGACAGCTTTTACTGTTGAAAAATTTACCACTTTTGAACAAATCTAAGAGAATGGCTCTTTTTCTGAAGGAAAAGATCAATTTGAGGTAATCAGAAATTTGTTAAGCTTATCTTATTGTTCTAAAATTTGATCTTCTGTAGTAAATATTAAACTACACTTTATTATTACCAGAAACCATGTCATTATACTTCAATGTAATTGTTGATGATGTTGTGTGAATCCAAATACACAGATATAACAAAAGTAACTTAGCAGAAAGCCAACAAAGATATATTCATGAATCATGGGGTCATGGTAGAGTGGGTGGCCAAATCCATCATCAATTTCGAGTCCCCCATAAACCGCACTTCCTCGAGATTCTCACATTCTCAATACTTTTGATTTATAAATTTTGGGGTTTTGGAACTTTACTGAATGGCCAAACCCAGAGAATGTTGGATTCTTCATATATTACCATCAAATACATACGCTAATCAACTTATAGGTTAAGTTTTCTGAGCAATTCAGCACACCACAAAGCTTGTAGCTTGCAGGTGCCCATATCTAGGCAAATGCATACTGTAACAGATGAATAAAATAAGCAATGATTTTGATTTTTTTGACCCCTTTTACACCAAAACAAGAGGAAAAAAATGGCATGGTTTGATGTGAATCTGTATGATGTTCACTCACACTAGTAAAATATAGTTGTCTCTCTCATTGTCCAGTGTGATTCTTTGGCTTTTCTCACTCTGGTGTGAATAAATATAATTGTTAAAGCTCTTTTTGTTTCCTTGGCAAGTGCATGATTAAGAAGACTCAAGTGAATTGCCAATTCTGTCCTTGCCATATTCTCTCCCTGCCATGTGTCATTTGAATTTTACCTTCAATTGGTTCATTTTTAAGGGCATAACAACACATTATCTTGTTTACAGAACCTGGCTCTATGACAGGCATGCTATGCTACTTCCCTTTATATTATCAAAAGCCTGTTTTATTTTCTTGGGTCTGACACAAGATTTTTGGTGAATGGGATTCTGCACTTGCTTTGAAAATCACTGTGAAGAAACAACACTCACTCACTCATTTGAGAAAACTGTTGTTGTTATAGCCTCATTATCTTCATCCTTCAGTACTACTGCTACTACTACTACCCATCAGGTGTTTTTCCAGTACTTGTGTTTGGTTCTTGGGATATTTCAATTGAATGGGAAAGGCAAGAGGAGGAGAAGAAGCTGCTCTTTGTTTTCTGGTTTTCTTCTGGTTTTGGAGCTCTTCCAATGCTCTGCTTTCTCCAAAGGGAGTAAACTTTGAAGGTAAAGTTCAACTTTTGTCCTTTCTAGTTCGTTAGATTTGTGCAAAAGTTTAACATTCTATGTCTGAAATCAGTTCATTGAGGAGGATTTAGAACTGAGTCTTTGTGTCTCTCTTCATGTAGTTCAAGCTTTAATGGGGATAAAAGCTTTTCTTGTGGATCCACATGGTATTCTAGATAATTGGGATGGGGATGCAGTTGATCCATGCAGCTGGAATATGGTCACGTGTTCCCCTGAGAATCTTGTTGTTAGCCTGTGAGTCTTTCTTCAATCTTCTTCTTCTACATTTTCAAATAGTTTCAAAACAAGTTTAAAGCTTGTATTGGAAAATGTTTCAACAGTTTGATGAACCTGGTTCTCCTTTGTGTAGGGGCATTCCCAGTCAAAATTTATCTGGTATTCTATCTCCAAGCATAGGAAACCTGACATATCTTCAGACTGTGTAAGAATCAGAAAGCACTGTGAATTCTATAACTCTCAAGAAGGTTGTTTCTTAGTTTTATCAGTTTCGTTAGTACTGAGATAGGTGCTTTTTCACTACTTTTCAGGGTGCTACAAAATAACAACATAACTGGTTCAATCCCTTCAGAGATAGGAAAACTTTCCAAGCTTCAAACTCTTGATCTCTCTGACAACTTCTTCAATGGAGAGATTCCTCCCTCTCTGGGTCACCTCAGAAGCCTCCTGTACTTGTAAGCATTTATGAGCTATGATTGAACCTTAGAATATATCATTCTTTCCTACCAGGTTTCTTGAGATAAATGGTTATTAAAATGGTTTCAGGAGGCTTAATAATAACAGTTTTGATGGAGAATGCCCAGTCTCACTAGCTAACATGGCGCAGCTTGCTTTTCTGTAATCTTCAACACCATTTTCTTTTTCTCTCTCTGCATTAATTTTGTTCTTTGTATTTCCAAAGATGAGTTCTTGTTTGTGATTATCTATTCAGTGACTTGTCCTACAATAATCTGAGTGGCCCTATACCTAGAATTTTGGCCAAATCCTTCAGGTAAAACTTTCTCTCTCTTTGATGACATCAATCAATGTATTTCTGTGTCTTCAAAAGGCATTAAAATTTTGTACTTACTTCACAATTCTTCTTGTTCACTTGGGTTGTTTCAGTGTTGTAGGAAACCCCTTAGTCTGCACCACAGAAAAAGAAAAAAATTGCCATGGGATGACACTTATGCCCATGTCAATGAACTTGAACAGTTCTGAGAGTAAGATCCCTTCACAATTGCTAATGAATTTCTTAAATTGAATGATTTTGACAAGCAACACTTTCTGTCATTTGTATTTTGATAAATTTGTGAAGTAATTGTACTAATGTTGGTAGCAAATCTCTTTGCTTCCATAGATGCTTTACCATCTGGTAGAACAAAGGCTCACAAAATGGTCATTGCCTTTGGTCTGAGTCTTGGATTTCTCTGCATGATAGTTTTTGGACTTGGACTTATTCTATGGAGGAGGCACAAGCATAAACAAAAGTCATTCTTTGATGTTAAAGGTATACTTCCCATCAAAAACCTTTAGTTGAAGCTTACAATTATGCATCTTCATTGTACTACAAAGGTTGTACTTGTGCATATCTCAAATTTTGAATATATTTGGTCCAATTATAATAGTTCGTCTTAATTCTGAATCACTATAGACCAGCATCATGAAGAAGTCTACCTTGGAAACTTGAAGAGGTTCCAACTAAGAGAACTCCAGATTGCTACTAACAACTTCAGCAACAAAAACATCCTCGGCAAGGGTGGTTTTGGACATGTCTACAAGGGAATTCTCCCAGATGGCACTCTTGTGGCAGTGAAGAGGCTTAAAGATGGCAGTGCAACTGGAGGAGATATACAATTTCAGACTGAAGTTGAAATGATAAGCTTGGCGGTGCACCGAAACCTCCTCAAACTCTATGGATTTTGCATGACACCAACAGAAAGGCTTTTGGTTTATCCTTACATGTCCAATGGCAGTGTTGCTTCTAGGCTCAAGGGTGAGTTCAATTGTAGACAAAATCACTTTCTTTTACCGTCCCTGACGAATTTGGATTCTTTGTTAGGTTTTCCTGTATTGTTCCTATATCGGGCCTTCAAAATATACAGATGATCACTGATTTAGACGTTTTAAGATATATTAAAAAGATTTCTAAAGTATCCACATTAGTGTATTGTTAATGGTCAATAGAGAGAACAACACAAAAAAAATCCAGTAAAAAATATGGACTCGTCCCTGATGTAAGAGGCATGGATATTTGCAGGTAAGCCAGTGTTGGATTGGGGCACAAGGAAACAAATTGCTATAGGAGCAGCAAGGGGACTGCTATACCTTCATGAGCAGTGTGATCCAAAGATAATCCACAGAGATGTGAAGGCTGCAAATATATTGCTTGATGACTATTGTGAGGCAGTGGTAGGTGACTTTGGGTTGGCTAAGCTTTTAGATCATCAAGATTCACATGTCACAACTGCAGTGAGAGGCACAGTGGGGCATATAGCACCAGAGTATCTTTCCACAGGGCAATCTTCTGAGAAGACTGATGTATTTGGATTTGGCATTCTGCTTCTTGAATTGATCACAGGCCAGAGGGCACTAGAATTTGGAAAAGCAGCCAACCAAAAAGGAGCCATGCTTGATTGGGTAAGTCTCTTTCCCTTTCTTGTTCATTTAATTTCCTTTTTCCCACTTTTGTTGGCACAAAGAGTTATTATGAGTGTGCTAAAGAGGTGAGGTAGTTGTCTGTTTAGATGAACATGGCTGCAACTTACTAAGAGTAGATTTGGCACGAATTAGTCTATCTCTGATAAAAAAACCTTAAGTCAATAAGTTTATGAGTCTTCTTTTTTATATATTGTTCATGGTGTTGATTCCTATTTGATAGCTTTGAAACAATAATTAAACAAACAAACACTAGTCCTTATATACAGTATTGACACATTGACTCTCAGGTAAGGAAAATCCATCAAGAGAAGAAGCTTGAGTTGCTTGTGGACAAGGATCTGATGAACAACTATGACAGGATTGAGCTTGAGGAAATTGTTCAAGTGGCACTCTTGTGCACACAATATCTTCCTGGGCACAGGCCTCGAATGTCTGAAGTTGTACGCATGCTTGAAGGTGATGGTCTTGCAGAGAAATGGGAAGCTTCTCAAAGTGCTGACAACACCAAATGCAACAAACCACATGAACTCTCTTCATCAGATAGGTATTCTGACCTCACTGATGACTCTTCTTTGTTGGTTCAAGCAATGGAACTCTCAGGGCCCAGATGAATTTTTCATAGTCATTTTTAGCTCTTTTACCTTCACTTTGATTTTTCTTTCTCGTTTGGGTTTCTAGCTTCCTAAAGAAAGTATATGAAATTGAAGAACATTTTGATCAATATCTTGTATGATAGAAGAAGCCTTCAAAGCTGAAAAGGGCTTTTCTTTTTGTTTTGCTTTTTCAAATGTATATATACTTATTTGTTGAAGATGAATTTGTAGTGCCAAGTTTTGTAAAGTTAAGAGAAATTAAATGCCAGGTTTTCGGTGAAGAGGTTACTAAAAATTATCTTGCTTGCCTTCTATTTTCTAATGTTTCATGATTAATATAGATTTATTAGAGATATTCATCATTTTACCATTTTTGTTAATTCTTCGTTTCGATTCCAATTTTGTAACTTTAATTTGTTTATTGGTTTAGATTTAATTGCCTATGCGAACAGTTGGAGTCGCGTAAATCATTAAAAAAAGTTTAAATAATGATTTAGTCATAGTATTCCTCCAGTTTTTTCAATTTAGTTATATTTCTTTTCCAATACGGTCATAATATTTGTCAATTTCATTCAATTTGATCATTTTGACTAATACTGTTAAAATAGTTGACGGAATATGAACAGTAACTACCATGTGTCCACGTGTCAAGTTCATATCATGCCACGTGTCATTTTGTGATTTTTTTATTTTTTTTAAATTAAAATTTTTTTATTTAAAAAAAATCAAGTGTCAATCCAATATTATACTTCGGGTCAATTTTTTATATTCAATTTGTTTCTAATATTCAATTTTCTTTTCAATTTGGTCCTAATCTTTTTTTTTCTTAATTTAACATTTTTATTCCTTTCCAAATTGAGACAATATTTAATTTGTATATAAATGTTATATTAATATTCTTATTAAATTCATATTTTTATTAAATATTTTTAATTTCGAGATAGAATTAGTTTAAGATGGTCTCTTAAAATTTTAAATAAACGGTGTTATTGTCTACTTTAAAATTTTTCGTTTTAATTTTAACCAACTCTAACTCTAAATTAAAAATATTTATTAAAAATATGCATTTTAATAAGAATATCCATATAACATTTATATACAAATTAAATTTTGTCTCAATTTGGAGAAAAACAAAAATATTAAATTTAAAAAAAAAAATTAGGACCAAATTGAAAAAAAAAACAAATATTATGGCCTATGATGCACCGATACTTTAAGTCACGTATTCGTATTTGACACGTATCTGTATCCCGATACTTTAGGATATTTTACAATACTTATCAATGAAGTATCTAATTTATAAAGTTGTAGTACACTACAAGAAAACCTTTGAATAATGATCAATTTTAGTGACAAAAAATAATTAGTCACTAAATAGTGTCCAATTTAGGTACCAATTTAAAAACTAAAAATTATTGACAACTAAAATAATTCCAAAAAATATAATTGGTCTCTAAATTGATAATTAAAATAGTTTCTATTATGAATTGATTTCTAAATTGGTCACTAACATTAGCTACCAAGATTTTGACTACCAAAATAATTGGTATCTAAATAGGAAATTGGTCTCTAACATATTTTTGGTTACTAAAATTTGTCATTATTTAAGAGTTTTCTTGTAATGGTACTTCTATGATAACAATAATTTATATTTTTTTACTTTTGTATTGTATTCGTGCATCATAGATTGTATATTGAATAATTATAAAAGGCTTAAATACATTTTTCGTCCTCATTTTCGTAGTGTTTGTTGCGGATGGTCCTCATTTTTACCAAATGTTTAAAATGGTCCTCATTTTCGCAATTTGTGTTTAGTTTAGTCCTTTTTGTCGTTTAAATCAATAGTGGAACACTATATAGGTGGCACTATTTGTATTACATTATATTGGGGTGTATTACGTGTACTGTACATGTGTAGTAATTTTGAAAATCCACATGTATAGTACATGTATAACGTTCTAACAATAAACGTTTTTATTGGAAAAATAATTGGATACAAAAAAACAAATGGCCTATACAAGTCTTGAACCTATGACCTTCACGTTATTAGCACGACAATCTAACCAACTAAGCTAATAGGCCATACATTTTTTCGTTGTTTTATATTTATTTATTTTTAATTATATAAATTTTTAATTTTTTTTTTAAATTATTTATATTTTTTAAAATTAAATAATATTATATTCACAATTAATAAAAATTAAATTAAATATTTTTTATTTATTTTATAAAGTACAATAATAAATAATTAAATATAAAATTAAATATATAAAGAAACAAAAATTATTAAGATATTTTTTATTTTCTCTCCCATTGTCTTTTGAGTTTTTCATGTTATATTCTTCTTTCATGCTTATTTATTTTCTTTTGTTATTAAAGAAAAGTTAGATATAAACTCTGTATTTCTATCCTATTTTTTCATATTTTCTCTTTCATTATTAAATAAATAAATAAGGTAATTTTCTCTTATCTCACTTCATAGTGAACTATTTGTTTAATATTTAGCATTATTTTTTATCTCATGACCTTTTTGTATATTCATTTTTTATTAATATAGAAGAAGAAACAATGTACTATGTGATTTTTCATAGTCGATTTTTAATTGTAAGTTGATTATCATAGTTTTTTTAGTAATTATGTCTCTCAACTTTTGATTAGATTATGATAAATTATTTTTTATTCTTAAACTTACTTTTTAAATAGGTATAGTATTGAAAAACAAAAGAATAAATTTATTTTTTAAAATTGATAGAGAAACTACTGGTGAAGATGAGAACATGATAATATGATTATTTATCGCATGACAATGAAATGAAATCTTGTGAATATTTTTTGAATCAAATGCATGTTAATAAAATGGAATATGAATATTTTGTAGATAATATGGTTATTTACATAAAAAAAGTTAATTGAAAAATTTAATTATAATTCAATTATCATAAGTTTATAAATATGAAAAAACGATAGACATTCCTTTAGATATGTGTAATTTCTTTGATAATTATAAATGTACTAGATTATGTATTCATTTTTATTGAATTAGTCATAATAATATTAAATATATAAATTTTGAGTATATTATTTTGGCTCCCCCAAAAATTTTGGTGAAGATCCACCATTGCCGGTAAACTTTTTTATTGGAAAAATAATTGGATACTGACTAATTATAAAAGGAAAAAAACAAAAAAAAAAAACAAATAATTGTATATTGACTAATCTATTACATAATAAGAAAATAAGATATTACCAAAATTACTATATTACCCATTGTCTTTTATTGACAAGATATGATACACCGATACTTCAATTTGGGTCATGTATCAGTGTCTAACACTTTAGGATATTTTATCAATACTTATCAATGAAGTATCTAATTTATAAAGTTGTAGTACACTACAAGAAAATATTTGAAATAATGACAAAATTTAGTGACAAAAAATAATTAGTCATTATATAGTGACCAAATTGACAACTAAAATAGTTTCAAAAAAATTATAATTGGTCTTTAAATTGATATTTAGAATAGTTTAAATTATGAATTAGTTTCTAAATTGGTCACTAACATTAGCTATTAGGTTTTGACTACCAAAATAATTGGTTTCTAATTAGGATTCATACAATAACAATCATATAATTATTATATTTTTTTAAGAATTATTGTACGTTTTTCAATATTCATATATCATGTATCTATCATGTATCATATCCTATCACGCCGCCACTCCCCTCCCATCCCTTATCTTCCTCCACTCTCCTTGATGCTGCTACGCCACCGCCACTTTTCTCCCTCCCTTTTCTTCCCATTTTGAAAGTACAAGAGGTTCCATTCATGATCATGTGTTTTTTTTTATTGTTTTGTTAATTCTTGGTGTCTAATGCAATTATTTTTGTTTAGGTTCTTCACTGTGTAGGTGCAATTCATCACTCGGTACTCCAGACATTTGAAAGCCCTACGGTTCCAACTTGTTTTGCACTCCCAAGTTCATAAAAAGTTTAATTTTTTATAAATGTTTTAAATTTTTTTTGTATGTTTATATTAAAGTATGCTTTATTATGTTTAATGTGTTTTTTTTTGTATGTTTGATATATGATGCATTATTATTTTTTTATACAATTCCTAATTATACATGCTTAATTTTTGTTTATCTAAGATTGTTATTGAATTAGTCTTAGTTTCCCGTTTGAGATTTAATAAAAAAATTATTTACTGCCTTCAAGTTTTATGAAGAAATTGTATTTTTATAAAATTAATATAAGAGGAGACAATACTAATTATGTATTGAATCTTGAATTGTTCGATTGGACAGTTTAAGAAGATTAATCTCTTTTTCATAGTTTATAGTGCATATATATATATATATATATATATATATATATATATATATATATATATATTTTAATATGCATGACTTAAAATTCATGACTATTTGCAAACTATATTTTGTATTGATCTTCAAATACATATTTGATTGTGTTAGTAATCACTTTCATTTTCTGTAACCTGAAGACCAATGTGAAATGTTGGCAAAATTTCATGAAATTTAAGATATGTTGTTTAAAATTGATTTGTAGGAATAAACTAAAAAAAGTGAATCTTCTTGAATGGGATAGGGTTTCACCTTGAATACATAAGTGAGGTCCTCAGTCTTTTACATATTACTGAAATTGTGTGAACAATTTCAGTATATATACGCATGGATCGAGATTCGATTAATTCATCACGCATTAATAATGAAGTGAAGTTTATATGTCCTTGTGTCAACTTTTTGAATGGAAGAAAGTTGAAAGCAATCGAAATTAGGGGACACCTTATTTGTGATGGTTTACATCGAAGTTATACAACATGGACATGACACATCGAATTAATAAACTTCCCAACTGTCTCTTGAACTGAACCTGTTGTCGATTCCACCATGGAAGATTTGTTGGAAGAAGATAAATTAGAGGACAAGATTCACAATGTTGGTGCAAAAACTTTTGCCTTAGCATATGTGTATGAGATGATGTCTACTAATGCGGAGACTCCGTTGCATGTCGGTTCAAATAAGTTCACATGGTTTTCAGCAGTGTTAAGGCTCATGGATTTGAAGGCGATCGATGGATGGACCGATAAGAGTTTCACAAAATTATTGTGTTATTGAATGAAATGCTTCCAAATGGAAATACATTACCCACTAGTAATTATGATGCCAAGAAAGTTCTTTGACTAATACATGCATGTCCTAATGATTGCATAATATATAAGAAAGAATTTGAAGGTGTTAAAAATTGTCCGAAGTGTGGGTTATCACGATACAAGCAGAAAAATAACAATGAAAATAATGGTAAGATAGAAAAATGATGGTATCGCTTTGAAAGTAGTTTGGGTACTTTCCAATTGTGCTTATTCTTAAGTGTTTGTTTGCAAACTCAACACCTTAGATGCCATGCACATGAGAGAAGGTGTAACAAATTGCTTCTTTATCCATCTGATTATATGCAATGGAATAATATTGATATGAATTCCCCCAATTAGGTCAAGAATGTAGAAATCTTCGGTTTCTTTAGCTAGCAATGGATGAATCCATTTGGTAATTTAAGTATCAACCACAATCATTGGTCCGTTATATTATTTATTACAACTTATCTCCTAGATTGTGCATGAAGCGAAAGTACATGATGTGTTCTATGATGATATCTTGTCCAAGGAAGTATGGAAATGACATAGATGTTTATCTCAATGCACTAGTTGAAGACTTGAAGTTGTTGTAGGTTGATAGGATTGAAATATTTGATGTGTTTGCTTCTTCAAATTTCATGATGCATGCAATGTTATTTTGTACCATTAATGAATTTCCAACTTATGATAATTTGTGAGGGTAAGGTGTCAAAGGTTATAAAACATATCCTATATGTGAAGAAAACATTTTAGCTCATCAATTAAAAACAAAAGGAAGAGAGTATATCTAAGTCATTGGAGATTTGTACAATTTAATAATCCTTATTGAAGGTTAAAAAAAGCATTTAATGGACATCAAGAGAATGACGATGCACCAACTCTATTGACTAGGCTTCAAATTCATGAAAAAGTTAACAAAGCACCATGTATTCGGGAAAACGTCCAAGAAGTTATCTATAATGAGCCATTAGAAGAAAAAATAAATATTCTTTGATCTTCCATATTGGTCAAGTTTGAGGTTACACATTGCATAAATGTAATGCATGTAGAGAATATTGTGTGTGATATCTTGATTAGTACACCACTTAACATTTAGGGAAAGACAAAAGATGGAGTAAATGCTTGTTTGAATTTGCTTGAATGAAAGATCCGAGAAGACTTATCACCAAGGGAGGTTGGTAAGAATACTTATTTTTCACCTACATATTACACTATGTCCAAACAAGAGAAGATAAGTTTTTTCCTTTGTC
>Ga0214542_1011830_pt1 | contig 11688 bp, 15 predicted proteins | sample CNSS1metaG_FD_160096 | JGI IMG/M metagenome (GOLD analysis project Ga0214542, IMG submission 160096) | Root nodule microbial communities from cowpea collected in UCLA plant growth center, Los Angeles, California, USA - CNSS1 | ecosystem: Host-associated > Plants > Roots > Nodule | place: USA...
AAATATATTTTAGGTGTCAAATGGGAGTAAATATATTATAAATAGGTGTAAAAATATTTTAGGTGTCAAATGGGAGTAAAAAAAATTTGGTGTCAAATGGGTGTAAAAGTATTTTACATCTCAAATGAGTGTAAAAATATTTTAGGTGTGAAATTAGCATAAAAATATTTTACATCTCAATTGAGTATAAACAAATTTTAGGTGTCAAATGGGTGTAAAATGATTTTAGGCGTGAAATGGTGATAAAAATATTTTACGTGTCAAATGAGTGTAAAAGAATTTTAGTTTTCAAATGCGTGTAAAAATATTTTAAGTGTCAAATGGGTGTAAAAATATATTAAGTGTGAAATGGGAGTAAAACAAATATACGTGTCTAATGGGTGTAAAAGTATTTTAGGTGTCAAATGGTAGTAAATATGTTAGAGGTGTCAAATAGGTACAAAAATGTTTTAGGTGTCAAATGGGAGTAAAAAAAAAGGTAGGGGTCAAATAGGTGTAAAAATAATTTAGGTGTCATGTGGGACTAAAAATGTAATAGGTGTCAAATAGGTGTGAAAATATTTTAGGTGTCAAATGAGAGGAAAAAATATCAGATGTCAAATAGGTGTAAAATATTTTACGCCTCAAATGGTTGTAAAAATATTTTAGGTGTGAGATTAGCATAAAAATATTTTACGTCTCAATTGGGTGTAAAAAAATTTTAGTTGTCAAGTGGTAGTAAAAATATTACAGGTGTCAAATAGGTACAAAAATATTTTAGGTATCAAATGGGTGTAAAAAAAACTCTAGTGTCAAATAGGTGTAAAAATATTTTAGGTGTCAAATGGGAGTAAAAATATTATAGGTGTCAAATAGGTGTAAAAATATTTTAGCTGTCAAATAGGAGTAAAAAAATTAGATGTCAAATGGGTGTAAAAATATTTTAGGTGTGAAATTAGCATAAAAATATTTTGTCTCAATTGGGTGTAAAAATATTTTATGTGTGAGATTAGTGTAAAAATATTTTTCGTCTGAATTGAGTGTAAAAAATTTTAGGTGTCAAATGGTAGTAAAAATATTACATGTGTCAAATAGGTGCAAAAATGTTTTAGGTATCAAATGGGTGGAAAAAAAACTTTGGTGTCAAATAGGTGTAAAAGTATTTTAGGTGTCAAATGGGAGTAAAAAAAATTTGGTGTCAAATGGGTGTAAAAATATTTTACATCTCAAATGGGTGTAAAGATATTTTAGGTGTGAAATTAGCATAAAAATAGTTTACATCTCAATTGAGTATAAACAAATTTTAGGTGTCAAATGGGTGTAAAATGATTTTAGGCGTGAAATGGTTGTAAAAATATTTTAGGCGTCAAATGAGTGGAAAATGATTTTAGTTCTCAAATGCGTGTAAAAATATTTTAGGTGTCAAATGAGTGTAAGAATATATTAGGTGTGAAATGGGAGTAAAAAAAATATACGTGTCTAGTGGGTGTATAAGTATTTTAGGTGTCAAATGGTAGTAAATATGTTACAAGTGTCAAATAGGTGCAAAAATATTTTAGGTGTCAAATGGGAGTAAAAAGTAGTTAGGTGTCAAATGGGTGTAAAAATGTTTTAGGTGTCATGCGGGAGTAAAAATGTAATAGGTGTCAAATAGGTGTGAAAATATTTTAGGTGTCAAATGGCTGTAAAAATATTTTATGTATGAAATTAGGGTAAAAATATTTTATGTCTCAATTGGGTAAAAAATATTTTAGGTGTGAAATGAGAGTAAAAAATAATCAGGTGTCAAATCGGTGGAAAAATATTTTAGGTGTCAATTGAGAGTAAAAATATAATAGGTGTCAAATAGGTGTGAAAATAATTTAGGTGTCAAATGGGAGGTAAAAAAATTAGATGTCAAATGGGTGTAAAAATATTTTAGGTGTGAAATTAGTGGAAAAATATTTTACGTCTAATTTGGCTGTTAAAATATTTTATGTCTGAATTGGTTGTAAAAAAATTTTAGGTGTCAAATGGTAGTAAAAGTATTACAGGTGTCAAATAGGTACAAAAATGTTTTAGGTATCAAATGGGTGTAAAAAAAACTGAGGTGTCAAATAGGTGTAAAAATATTTTAGTTGTCAAATGAGTGTAAAAATATATTAGGTGTGAAATGGGAGTAAAAAAAATATACGTGTCTAGTGGGTGTAAAAGTATTTTAGGTGTCAAATGGTAGTAAATATGTTACAAGTGTCAAATAGGTGCAAAAATGTTTTAGGTGTGAAATGGGAGTAAAAAGTAGTTAGGTGTCAAATGGGTGTAAAAATGTTTTAGGTATCATGTGGGAGTAAAAATGTAATAGGTGTCAAATAGGTGTGAAAATATTTTAGGTGTCAAATGAGAGTAAAAAATATCAGATGTCAAATGGGTGTGAAAATATTTTACGTCTCAAATGGCTGTAAAAATATTTTATGTATGAAATTAGGGTAAAAATATTTTATGTCTCAATTGGGTATACAAATATTTTAGAGTTTGAGATTAGCGTAAAAATATTTTACGTCTCAATTGGGTGGAAAAAAATTTTATGTGTCAAATGGTAGTAAAAATATTGCAGGTATCGTATAGGTGCCAAAATGTTTTAGTTGTGAAAATGGTAGTAAAAAATAATCAAGTGTCAAATGGGTGTAAAAATATTTTAGGTGTCAATTGAGAGTAAAAATATAATAGGTGTCAAATAGGTGTGAAAATAATTTAGGTGTCAAATGGGGGGTAAAAAAATTAGATGTCAAATGGGTGTAAAAATATTTTAGGTGTCAAATGGTAGTAAAAATATTACAGGCGTCAAATGAGTGTAATAATATTTTAGGTGTCAAATGGGTGTAAAAATATATTAGGTGTGAAATGGGTGTAAAAAAAATATAGGTGTCAAGTGGGTGTAAGAATATTTTAGGTGTCAAATGATAGTAAAAATATTAGAGGAGTCAAATAGGTGCAAAAAGATTTTAGGTGTCCAATGGGAATAAAAAAAAGTTCGGTGTCAAATGGGTGTAAAAATATTTTACGTGTCATATTGGAGTAAAAATATAATAGGTGTTAAATGGGTGTGAAAATATTGTAGGTGCCAAATGAGAGTAAAAATAAATAGATGTCAAATGGGTGTAAAAATATTTTAGGTGTCAAATGGCTGTAAAAATATTTTAGGTGTGAAATTTGCGTAATTATATTTTGGTTATAATTAGTCGTATAGTACCCAGTTTGGGGCTAGAGTGTCAAATAGGTACTCGGTTTAAAAAAAGTTCAATTGCATCCCAATTTTTGAAAAAGTGCTTCAATTAGGTCCCTTTCAGACAGAGTTGACTAACGCCGTTAGTCAACGTGCCACATGTTCCCGCTATGATCAACCATCCCGTCCCACCCCATCTGCTACCTCCCCACCAACCCAGATGTCGTCACCCCTTCACCGACTTCATCGCCAACACCCCCCTTCCTACCCAGTGGGAACCTTTCACCTTGGATCGCTATACTGGCGAAACTGACCCTAACGAGCACCTCAAAGTCTACATCACCCATGTCGCCCTGTACACGTCCCAAGATGTAGTCTTCTGCAAAGCCTTCCCCACCACCCTCAAAGGCCCTGCCCTAGAATGGTTCATAACCCTTCCGCCTTACTCCATCGACAGTTTCGACGTTCTTTCCCATATGTTCTCGACCCACCTTGCTGGCAGCCACCTACACCAAACTACCACAATCTCCCTCCTGGGCATTAGACAAGAACAAGGCGAACCACTCAGAGCGTTCATAGATCACTTCAGTAAGGCAGCTCTTCGCACCCCACACCTAAACCAGGAGATGATCCTCTAGTGCAAGGCACTTACCCTACAACCCGGCCCCTTCGCCAACAACCTCTACCTCCACCCACCTGTCTCTATGCACGAACTCAAACTACGTGCAGCCCACTACGTCCGCATGGAGGAAATGCAAACCCTCCACACCAAATTCTGCAATGACTATGCAGCCACCACCGCGAACCCTACCCCGCAGCCTCCCCGCCCTGATGCCCGCCCTCGCGAGCCTCACCAACCTCGCTTCACCAGATATGCCCCCCTTACCGTAGCTCGCTCTCACATTCTCGATGAGGCCCTACAAGCTAACCTAATCCCTCCACCTTGCAAGACAACCACCCCTCCTAAGGCAGACATGACAAAATATTACCGCTACCACCGCAACCATGGTGGCACTACAGAAGAATGCAAAGCACTCCAGAATAAAATAGAAGAACTGGTCCGTGCTGGCCACTTTCGCCATTTCATCTGCAGAGATGACCATTCCTCTTCCTCTCGATCTCGCTACCCCCCTCGATCCGACCATAGACGCCCTCCACATGATTCCCGTCACGACAGACGCCCCGCCCAACCCACCAACCAAGAACCCGAACCGGCCCGCACCGACATCACCCTCGCCGACCCTCCCCTACGTGGCACCATCAACACCATCTCTGGTGGCTTCGCTAGTGGAGGATCCACTTCTTCTGCCAGAAAGAGACACCTCTGCCATATCCAATCCATCAACCATATCACCCATTCCCACCACAGACGCCGCATGCCTCCTATCATCTTCACAGATGACGACTTTCATGGCCTTGAACATCAACAAGATGACCCCATGGTCATCACTGTTGAAATCGAAAACTACGCCGTTCAGAAAGTCCTTGTTGATCAGGGCAGCTTCGTTGACATCCTCTACTAAGCCACCTACCAAAAGCTTTAACTTCCGGAAACCGCCATGGTCCCGTATGACGAGCCGATCTATGGCTTCTCTGGCGAACAAGTATCCATCCGTGGCTACATCGACCTCCACACCGTCTTTCACGAGGGGACCCAAACCAAAACCATCGCAATTCGCTTCCTTATCGTCGACGCGCCAACATCCTACAATATCCTCCTGGGTCGTCCTTCCCTGAACACCCTTGGCGTTGTCGTCTCCACCCCCACTTGGCCATGAAGTTCCCTTCTCCTTCTGGTGACATCCTCACCATCCATTGCGACCAACGCTTGGCACGCGAATGTTACATGGCCAGCGTGCGCCCACAACTCCCTAATCAACAAACCAACCAAATTGAGCGACCACCTGACTTCGGCATCGCCCTGTCAGGCGAAGATCTCGACCCTAGAGTAGGCCGGGATGTTCGTCTCGAGCCAGTTGAGGAGACCTCCCCTCTAGAGCTTCCCAACGGCCACTCTATCAACCTAGGCACCGATTTGAACTCTGCTGAGCGTGCCATCATCACACCCATCCTCACCAACAACACAGACCTTTTCGCTTGGTCAGTCGTCGATCTCCTTGGGGTGGACCCTCTAGTGGCATCCCACAAACTATCCATCTATAAAGAAGCCCGCTACGTATCCCAGAAAAAACGCAAACTTGGCGAAGAACGTCGGCTAGTAGCTAATGTTGAAGCCGATAAACTATTGAACGCAGGATTCATAGAAGAAGCTCAATACACCACTTGGCTTTCTAATGTAGTCTTGGTGAAGAAAGCTAATGGCAAATGGCGAATGTGTGTGGACTACACGAATCTAAACAAGCTTTGCCCTCGCAATGCCTACCCCATACCCAACATTGATCGACTCGTTGACGATGCGGTATGGAATAAGGTACTTAGCTTTTTAGATGCATATTCCGGATACAACCAAATCCCCATGGCCGTATCTGACATGCACAAAACCACCTTCATCACGGACGATGCCAACTACTTCTATAAAGTAATGCCTTTTGGTCTCAAAAACGCTGGAGCTACCTACCAACGGCTGATGGACAATGTTTTCAGTCACCTAATGGGACACTATGTCGAAGTATATGTTGACGACATGGTTGTACAGTCTCCAAGTCACCACCAACATACTGAGGACCTATTAGCAATCTTCTCTGCACTACACCAATACAACCTTCGCCTTAACCGAGACAAGTGTGTATTCAGCGTCGACCGGGGTAAGTTCCTTGGTTTTATGCTGACCCAGCACGGCATAGAAGCCAATCCAGAAAAATGCAAGGCCATCATCGAGATGCGCAGCCCCGCTACCATCAAGGAGGTCTAATGGCTCAAAGGCCGCCTCACAGCCATTTTCCGTTTCCTACCCAAGCTGGCCGAACAAACCCAACCCACAGTCCAACTCTTAAAGAAATCCACCCGGTTCACGTGGACTGATGATTGTGAACAAACCTTCCAAAAACTGAAAACCACCCTCACCTCACCACCTATCCTCCACAAGCCGGACACCCACCAACCCTTACTCGTATACATCACAGCCACCGACTACACCGTCAACGTCGCGCACGTCCAAGAGATAGAAGGCACGCAACATCCTGTCTACTTTGTTAGCAGGACACTGTAGGATCCCGAAACCAGATATCAAATGGTAGAGAGGTTGGCTTTATCTTTAGTCCACGCAGCTCGCCGCTTACACCCATACTTCCAAAACCACAGCATCACCGTCAAAACCGACTACCCAATCTAAAAAAATTTGCAAAAACCAGATATAGCCGGACGAATGTTATCCTGGGCCGTCGAGCTGTCAGAATTCAATATTCGCTACGAACCCCATGGCCCCATCGAAGCTCAATGCCTCTTAGATTTTATTAACGACCTCCAGCACACCCCCACATAGGACCAATGGACACTTCATGTAGATGGTTCCTCAAACCTAAAAGGTGTCGGTGCTGGCATTGTATTAGAAGAACCCAACGACATCCTCATCGAAAAATCCCTTCACTTTGCCTTCAAAACGTCCAACAATCAAGCCGAATACGAAGCTATCCTCGCCGGCCTTTCCCTTGCCCGTGAAGTAGGTGTCAAGACGCTGACATGCAAAACCGACTCCAAACTCACTATAGGAAACCTAAATGTCGAATTCCAGATTAAACACCCCATCCTTCTACAATATTACCATTTGGTCCGAACATTCATTCAATCCGCCTTTGAGTGAGTCCGCATCGAACACATCCCAAGAACCGACAACATCAGAGCCGACATCCTCTCTAAATTAGCCAACACCAAATTAAAAGTTCGCCACCGATCCATGTTGCCGCAAACACTATCTATACCCTCCATAACACATACCTGTCAAAACCTAATCCACTCCCCAACGGATAGCACCGCTCCTCCCTAAAATCACAGCTAGACCACCCCCTATATCCAATACCTAAAAACTGGCAACCCCCCACAAGATGCGGACAAAACTTGGCTGGCTAAGGCCGCCAGGTATACCATGACAGGCGATGACCTTTACAAACGCGGATACGGCCAACCCCTCCTCAAATGTGTCACGGTAGAGCAAGCATAGTATATCATTAAAGAACTACACGAAGGCATTTGCGGCTACCATTCCGGTGCACGTACCATGGCCACTAGAGTACTTAGAGTCGGGTACTTCTGGCCAACCATAGAAGTAGACTGCCAGGACTATGTCAGAAAGTGCAAACCATGCCAAAAACATGGCAACCTCATCCACCAAAAGCAGGAATAACTCCATCACATAATATCCCCATGGCCCTTCGCAAAATGGGCAATGGATATACTTGGTCCCTTCTCACCTGGCAAGGGACAAGTAAAATTTCTGATTGTAGCCGTCGACTACTTCACCAAATGGATAGAAGCCAAACCATTAACCACTATCACGGCCCAGCAGGTTCAACAGTTTGTTTGGAAGGACATCGTATGCAGATATGGCGTCCCACACACCATCATTACTGACAATGGCCAACAATTTATAGATAAGGAGCTATCAAAATTCTACACTGGCCTGGACATAAAACACATCACAAGTTCTGTGGAACACCCACAAACTAATGGACAAGCAAAGGCGGCCAACAAGGTTATCCTAATGGAACTGCGCAAACGGCTAGACAACGCCAAAGGTCGATGGCCCGAAGAGTTAGTAGAAGTGCTATGGGCTTACAGGTGCACCCCTCAATCAGCAACAAACGAATCCCTTTTTAGCCTAGTTTACGGCGCAAACGCCATGATACCAGTTGAAATTGGCGAACCATCCCTGCGCTGTGAACTACACACTTCATTAAGATTCCCACCACCTCCTTATCCCCCGCCGATAACTCATCCATCCCCATATCCTTGTATTGAGAAGGACTACCTGTCCAGCTAAATGGGAATTTTGTACTCCCATTTGCATTCAAGAAATGAGGTTTGCTTTCTTTCTTCACAACATCGTTGAAGTACCCGTCCTTGAAGTGCTTGAAAGACTGGGAAAATGCATCCAACCTACTGATACTAGGACGACTTATCAGAGACAGGCAAGTAGTCGGCTGACGGGGTTTGGTGTCGTAGAAGTACAAAAAAGCGTAAGGAGAAGGCTCCAGATATAGAGATTGACACAAGACGTGGAAAGCTTGCAAATAAGCCCAATTATTCGGGTGCAACTGTGTAGGTGCCACGTTCAATGCGCGCAACACACCCATAGTAAAATCATCAAACGGTAGTCGTACATGTAGTTGCGAAAAGTGACACATGTACATATAAAAGAATTTCTCCACAGCCCCTCCTGCCCGTGACACACACGGTCAACGGTGCTAACCCTCTCCAGGGAAACAATATCACCGCTTACCCCCTTCGAGATGACGAGCGTACAGTTCAACCAGGAGTTCAATAAACGAGACCACCAGAACAAAGATGATTGATTACGGACATTGGCAGCCGCCCACCCGTAACCGCCTTTGGCTGGCCAGTCACTCTCAGCCAATTCTTCAGGGGGATCTTCTCGAACCTCCCTTACCGTCTCCATGGGAATCCTACTCGTCATACCTCCGGAACTAGTACCCTCTTCATCTACTTGCCTATCTCTACTCCTCTCCGACCCCATACTCTCACTACTAGATGTGGACAACGATATACTATCGCTACTAGACATACCTTTTTCGTGTTTACGGAAAGATGTCGGCTGAAATTGGGAACTAGTCAGACAGTAAAATGCACACAAGATCTCTGAATACAAAACTCTCGCAAAGCCAAAGCCCAAGCCAAGGCCCGACCCAGAGAATAACCAGACATAATTAATGCTCTATAAATACTCGTGGACCCCAATAATTAAAGGTACGCATTCATTAATCACAGAGTTGACCTTTTTGAGAGTTTTGACTCACTTGAGCTTCAGAGTCCTTTCTGCAGGTAACCCCTTCTGGGTCCAAACCGACATATACCAACCGGGAAGAAGCCAACTGAGGAGATAGCGGACTACATGGTAAGGTGACGCTTGTGCCTAACTCATCTTCTTTGTTCTCTGTAGGAACAAAGATAATTAAGTATAAATATTTTTATAAAATTAAGTACTAATATTTATATTGTTCCTCTCAATTTCAGACCAAATTTATATAAATGATATACTAATATTTTTTATTAAAAATGACTTTTTAAAATATTACTTTATTAATTAATTTTTTATTAAGTACTCATGTTTTTTTAATTTTTTTTAAATAGAACAATATTGTCTCTTACTAATGTTTAACCAAAATATCTATTGGTTTGAATGTTATACTAATTTTTTTTATCATTAAAAATGACTTAATAAAATGACTTTTACCAATAAATTTTAATATAAATATCAAATACTTAATTTTTGTTAAACTTTTATACTTAATTACTTTTAATTTTATAAAAAAATGGATTTTAATTATTAAAAAAAATTGGGACAAAATTGACTCAGATACACACACTTAGGTACTAAATTGAAACAAAAAAACATATATGGGGACTAAATCGAAATCAACACAATGGCATCTGATAGTGATACTGACACGTGGCACTAACAAATGCCACGTGGCACAGGGACGTGACACGTGGCATTTTTATTATTTTTTTCAAAAAATTTTAAAAAAAATTTTAAAATTTTAAAAAAAATCTAAAAAAATTAAAAAAAACCACAGACTAAGACGTGGCACGTTGACTAACGGTGTTAGTCAACTCTGTCTAAAAGGGACCTAATTGAAGCACTTTTTCAAAACTTGGGATACAATTCACACTTTTTTTAAACAAGGTACCTATTTGACACCCTAGCCCCAAACTGGGTACCATATGACTAATTATACCTATTTTTTTTAGGTATTCATATAAAAAATGCAACACATGCAATTACTTTATTACTTGGATTCCATACTAAGATTGTTTTTACTGCTAAAGTTTAACAGTTTGGATTACATTGTTTAACAATTTTATTTCAAATGATCTTTATCTATTATGCTCTCTTCTTATTTTTGAACCATTCTCGCAGTATGGAATGAAAATATTACCCTAAATTCAACTATCAACAACTCCTTTACTGTTAGTGAAGATAGAAACCTACATGATCAAGCAATTCAATCTTCAAATAGAAAGCCATTGTTGGAGTTGACATGTCGTGGTAAGTTTATTCACTGAATTTAAATTTCATTGAAATTCCCAATAATGAAATTGAAATGCACAATGTCTCATTCATCTTTATATTTAATGTAATCTTTGTATTTTAAAGTGGATACATTTTTATTTAATTTTGTTTAATTTCAATTTGCAGACATTGACCAACTTAATTATAAGAATGCAAAAACAAGAAGGAAAGTTATTACGAATCAAAAGATTGCAGAAAAAAGTAATATCATGCTTGATAAATCTAATATTATTTTATCTTTATTTCAATTCCTTTAATAGTTTTTTTATTACTAATAATTACTAACATTTCATGTAAAAAAATTCATGGTTCTACCTCCATTGGATCTGGAATGGTTGGTAATTCAATTGAAATCACCAATGGTCCAATTTTGCACAAAACCAACATTAACAACAAAGGTAACAATCCAAGTTATAATCATGTCTCTATTTCACAGTACTTAAATGTGAAATAAGAACAAATTCAGAGAATATGCAAATAAGAAAACAATTACAAACTAATATATCATCATTTTATATTTCATGTCTATACTTGTAGATATGGTTCAAAGTGACTGTCATAATACACAACCACTGTTGGATAAACTTACTAACAAGTTAGATCAAGAATTTGTTGGTAGCAGCTTCATTCCTGCTTTTGTGGATTCTTCTTCTTATTCTGAAGTTGTTAATCTTTTTTATGTTGAAGAGAACCAAAGTCGTAGTAATTTGTACTATTAACAAAATTAATTTGAATACTTTAATTACTCTTATTGTTACAAATTCATGCTGCTAATGTTTAAATCAATATTTAGACATATGTAAGCTGCCATGCTATACCAGTGCAAGATCAAGTAAATCATCTCAATATTTAGAAGCTGTAAAATTGGGCAGCCTTCTCTTCAGGAAGTTATTACACTTATTTCAAAGATATTGGATTTTGACAATAATCTTGATGAAGATTAGAATCATGGTAATCAATAATGGTTGATTATAAAAAATTATTTTTTATTTTTTATTTTCCTTTATTAATAATTGTTTTTTTCATTTTATTTTAGATTATCTAATTGGGTCTTTCTCCTCTGATTTATATTCAAGAGCTGAAGTTCAAGGTTGAACACTACTTTTTAGCCAATTTATATTATTATACTGTACATATAAATATAAATATCTTTTAATTAATAACATATTGTTTTTTATGTACTTAGCAAATGTTGATGTAGGGGACTGTTCCATTGAGTGTCCCTATTGTCAAGCTCAATTGTGGTACGAAGAAAGATCTGATAAATGCAAAAGATTAAAACAAGTTGATTTCTCTCTTT
>Ga0214542_1011837_pt1 | contig 11679 bp, 11 predicted proteins | sample CNSS1metaG_FD_160096 | JGI IMG/M metagenome (GOLD analysis project Ga0214542, IMG submission 160096) | Root nodule microbial communities from cowpea collected in UCLA plant growth center, Los Angeles, California, USA - CNSS1 | ecosystem: Host-associated > Plants > Roots > Nodule | place: USA...
TTCATGACATCTGCAACATTGAACATGTTTGCATAATCATTTAGAACCTGTCTTGATCATCCTTGTGCACTGTTCCTGGTTTAAAACTCGAATACGCATTTCTCCCAGTATTTCAGTCGACTATTTTTCTGTTTCAATCGGTTGATTATACCAGAACACAATCTGTTTAGTAAAATCAATCGATTAACTCTGTTTTTGACCTATTGAAATTATATAGTTTAGTAGTTTTTGCATCCTAACTTGGTTATCTAATAGATTCAATTAAAGGTGGTTTTTAACTTTCAAAGATAGCCTTAATTTTTAACTAGTCAATTCAACCCCCCTTCTTGGCATTTCAACTATTTCAAAACTAACAATTGGTATCTAGAGCTAGGTACTTGAAATTTGCTCAAGTAAGGTCCTAAATCTGTTTTAGAACTACTTGAAATGGCTGAAAACAAGTTATCCTTTGCTGAAGGTGCCTCAATTCATAGACCCCCTATATTTAGTGACATTAATTACCAATTTTGGAAAATTAGGATGAAAATCTTTATTGCGTCAATAGATCAAGGGATATGGGATGCAATCATAAATGGACCATATACTCCTAAACATATTGTTGATAATGTGCAGACTGATAAGCCATGGAATAAATGGACTGAGGAAGAAAGGAGGAGAGCCCAATATGATTGCAATGCAAAGAATATCCTTATGTCATCTCTCAATATGGATGAGTTTTTTCGTTTTTCACAATGCAAGAGTGCCAAGGAAATGTGGGAGGTTCTTGAAGTGACTCATGAAGGAACCAATGATGTTAAGAGAGCAAGGAAGCATGCCTTGATTCAAGAGTATGAGTTATTCAAGATGAAACAAGGAGAATCTATAGCGGATTTGCAAAAGAGATTCACTCACATAGTCAACCATCTCATGGGTTTGTGTAAGGAATTTGACAAAGAAGAGTTAAACATCAAGGTGCTGAAATGTATTGATAGATCTTGGCAACCAAGGGTCACGACTATCTCAGAAACAAGAGATCTATCCACTTTGACTATAACTACATTGTTTGGCAAGCTTAGGGAGCATGAGATTGAGATGCAAAGGCTTAATGAGCTAGAGTCAAGTGAGAAAAAGGTAAGGAACATAGCCTTGAAGACTAGCACTCAGAAAAATGAGGAACCCAAGGATAAAGTGGCTGAATCAAGTGAGAGTGAGAACTTGAATCTCCTTGTCAAAAGGTTTGGTAAGTATCTCAAAAGGAAAGGTTGCAAAGGTAATCCCAAGAGGTATACTTCCAAACACAATGAATCAAACTCGTAATTTTACTTGTTATAACTGTGGAAAACAAGGACATATCAAAATTGAATGTTCAAATGCTAACAAAGAAAAGGAGAAGAGTGTTGATAGAAAAAAAGAGAAGAAGCCAAAGGAGAGACGTGCATACATTTCATGGGAGGATAATGATGATTCAACAACAATTAGTTCCTTACAAGATGAGAGTGAAGAAGCCAACTTGTGCCTCATGGCTGGCGATGAGTCATCCTCCTCAAGTCAAGTAAGTTCTCTAGACCAAAATGACTATAATCAATTGTTGCATGATTTTGAAGAGTTGCATAGTGAAGCAAACAAGATTTCTACATTAAACAATTGAATGAAAGGCTTAAATAACTAGTCGAAAAACAGAGTCAGTCAACTAGAAAAAGAAATAGTTGATTTAAAAATTGATTTTGAACATTTGGAAATGATTTATAATAATTCAATTGACTGTTTTAGAAATCAATCGACTGAAAAACCTTGTGAAAACTGCACAGTTTTGAAAAATCAAGTGAAATACCTTATAAAGACCTGTGCAAGGTTCACAAGAGGGGAAACAAACTTAGAGGTAGTTCTTGGTTCTCAAAAGTGTGTGTTTGGCAAAGCTGGACTTGGTTATAGTCCTTCTTTTCAAAAGAAAACCAAGAAGTTCTCTAGTTTCTTTTCAAAAATTATGTCAAGTGACATGTCATTCATTTCATGCAACTACTATATGCAAAAAGGTTATGTTATTAAGAAATGTCATGCTAGAAAATATGATGTTCCTAAAGGGGTTATGAAATAGATCCCAAAAGGATCTAGAAAGGTGTAACCATGATAGACCCAACCTATCGAAGGGTACCAAGTAATCCAAATTTGTTTTGCAGGTCATAAAAGGTGATAAGAAATATTTATGGTACCTTGATAGTGGCTATTAGAGACATATGACAAGAGATAAGACCAAATTTGCAAAGTTGGAGTTGAAGGAGGAAGGGTTTGTAACCTATGGAGACAACAACAAAGGAAGAATCCTTGGAAATGGAGTCATAGGCAATGGATCCTCTTTCAACATCAAGAATGTGCTGCTGGTAGAAGGACACATAATTTGATAAGTATAAGTCAACTATGTGATAAAGGCTTTAAAGTCATGTTTGAACCAAATAATTGCTCGATATATGATACATGTGGTAGTATTATTTTGATAGGAAAAAGAGTCAATAATATATATCTACTTGATCTGCATCATGCATCATTTAGTATCCATTGTTTGCTTACAAAAGAGGATGACATTTGGTTATGGCATAAGAGACTTTGTCACATACATATGCAACATTTCAATCGGTTGAATAGAAAACAATTGGTTGAAGGACTACCAAAACTCAAGTTTGAGAAGGTTAGAGTGTGTGGAGCATGTCAAAAAGGAAAACAGACTAAGGTTTCTTTTAAACCCAAAAATATTGTTTCAATTGAAAGATCTTTAGAGATGCTTCACATGGATCTATTTGGTCCATCTCGAACCATGAGCCTTGTTTGCAATCTTTATGAATTAGTCATGCCTTTAAAAGACTTGCCAAGATGCTTGAAAATGAAAAGAGTTCCAAGATAATGTCTATTCTAAGTGACCGTGGTGGGGAATTCCAAAATGAAAAGTTTGAACACTTTTGTGAAAAGCATGTCATTAATCATAATTTTTCTGCACCAAGAACCCCACAACAAAATGGTGTTGTTGAAAGGAAAAACATGTCACTTGAGGAACTAGCTAGAACTATGTTGAATGAAAACTCACTACCTAAGTATTTTTGGGCTGATGCAGTCAACAATGCTTGCTATGTTTTAAATAGAGTGTTGATTAAGCCAATTTTGAAGAAAATCCCCTATGAGCTTTTCAAAGGGAGGAGGCCTATTTTAAATCACCTAAGAGTATTTGGATGTAAGTGTTTCATCTTAAATAATGGCAAAGAAAGTCTTGGCAAATTTGATGCAAAAGCGGATGAAGGTGTTTTCTAGGCTATGCAACACAAAGTCATGGATATATAGTCTATAATAAGAGATTGATGATTGTTGAAGAGTTTATGCATGTTGTATTTGATGAAACTAACCCAAAGTTGCAAGATCAAGTGCCAAAAAATGTAGATGAAGAAGATCTACTACAGGAGCAGATTTCTGCTGCAATAAAACCCTCTGCGGTAGGAAATCAATCGACTGAAAAGGAAAAACAATCGACTGAAAAAGCTGCAGACAACAACTTGCCCAAGGATTGGATCCAACCTAAAGGTTTATCAAAGGACAATATCATATGTGATATCAAACAGGGAGTATCTACTAGATGTAGGATTGTATTTTGTGAGCATGTTGCTTTTGTATCTCAAATGGAACCTAAAAATGTGAATGATGCTTTGAATGATAGTAATTGGATTGTTGCTATGCAAGTTGAACTCAATGAATTGAAAAGAAATTATATGTGGTTTCTAGTTCCTAAAACTGATGATATGAATAAAATTGGAACTAAATGGGTTTTTAGAAACAAAATGGATGAAGATGGTAATATTGTAAGGAACAAAGCTAGACTGGTTGCTAAAGGATATAATCAAGAAGAAAGCATTGACTTTGATGAAACTTATGAACCTATAGCTAGGCTAGAAGCTGTGAGATTACTTTTAGCATATGCTTGCATGTGTAACTTTAAATTGCATTAAATGGATGTGAAAAGTGCATTCTTGAATGGTTTCCTAAATGAAGAATTGTATGAATCACAACCTCCTATGTAACATCCCTAAGGAATATTACTTTTAAAATAATAAAAAGAATAAAATAAAATAAACAAAATTTATTTATTATCACATCTCATTTATAACATTACTTTCCCAAAAACGCAAAAAACTAAAACCATAAAATTGCACACATTATAATTATTCGCGATTTAAAATTTATTATAAACTATAAAATAACTGAAATGGCAAATTGTTTCAAATACATGGAAACTATCAAAATATTAAAAATATTCAAATTCCCCATGTGATCTCACTCTCCGAACTCAAGCATCTCTTGGATCACCAGTCAAATCATCTACTCCTGGATAACAAGTTATCCGATCATCGCCACACACAAACAGATAGGGTGAGCTATGCACATATATATATATATATATATATATATATATAAAATAAATATGACACCCATCCCAAAAAAAAGTTTTACATAATTATCTTATCCTTTCAAATCATCATCCATGATCTCATAGTCCTTCATGAGTCATATGCATGAAACTAGGTTTTAGGACTTTATTGTGCTCCCACGAAACTATCCCTTTCGTGGTCCAACTCTACGAGCCTATCCCGCTAATAGTCATGCCCCACAAACTCCTCGCCTATAGCAAAACATCCCAACCTTCCTCGCTCGGACCTAGGCACACACACAATCACCATACTATGGACTCCTCATCCAATAGCAGTCGATGGAAACATAATTGTTCCTTGCCCATTGTGCGTCTGACGCATGTAATCACCATACTAAGGCCTCCTCGCCCGTTAGCAGCCGACAGGAACTAACCAGTTCCATGCCTATCATGCGTCCCACCACCAAGCACATCCCAGACCACTATTGGACTTAGTCCATCAAGCCCAAACACAAAGGTATATGAACTTAGTCCTTCAAGTTTATTGATCATAACAATAACCACTTTCACAGTAGTTAATTCGCCTGGCGCAACCTAAACACCGCCAGGCAATATTTAAACAAATCGCTTGGAGCACCTCTGACACCGTTAGGCGGAATCTGGTTCCAAACCGCCTGGCGACATCTCCCACCGCTAGGCGCCAAGCGTCAAACGGAAGCCTTGCTGCTCCGTCACCACCTGGCAAACCCTACCCTACCGTCGGGCATCACTCGTAGTTAGTGACCACTGCCACCATTTTAAGACCCTACCGCTTGGCGGCTCGTTACCCTCCGTCGGGCGCCATACCAATAGCACAAATGCTACTGGTTTTTTGCACTTAAACAGATCCTAAAGGACTCCAAATATACAACACACAAAATATGGTAGCACAATTATGGCACTCTAGACACAATTATGGCACAATTATGGCACTGAAATAGATTCCAAAGGACTCCAATCATACAACACACAAAAATGGTAGCACAATTATGGCACTACAGACACAGTTCCATATGTAGATTACTAGGCACATAATTAATCATGTCACTCAATCAATTATTACTATGCATACCATACTCTCCTTCATTTGTTAATTGAACATGCCACATTCCACTAAACTTAACACCACAATCGTAATATACACAACCATCCCAAGAGAAGGAATATCATCATCGCAGCCTAAGCAAAATCTCCAATTTACATGCATCTTATCTCAAGTATTGTATATTCTCACCTATTCTTTAGTTATCCTTTATGATCTGATACAGATTTACAATACAATATGCACAAACTCCCACAATTTCAAATTCTCCTTTTTACAGTCATAATATGTTCTACTACGTACTCATCATGTTACCAAATTGAATATTCCCCTATCTTTTAACCCAATCAAACATGGTGTACGTAAGTACCGTTTCTAAATAAATTTAGTTCATGTCCTCATAATTCTTTATTTAGCTTACCACATACATCTCCATTATTACCTACTCATACATGTTTCAGTTCATATTCCATGCCTTTGATTCTTATCAACTCTCCCTTACACGCATTAAAATGTACTCCCTCACCCATTTCAAATGAAGTAAACCCCTGCCCAGTAACCCAATTTGCACAGAAAAATCACCAGTGAACCCCAAAGAACACAACTCGCAGAGTCATATCAAGAAACCCTTTGCTCTGATGTGTCGCCTGGCAGCAATCTAGGTGCCGCCAGGCGGTGCGTACCAATCTGGGTTCTGCCATATTTCTCCCACACCCTTCGTAACCCCAAACAATCCTAATTGCAGCATCCATCATCATACTGATATAGTTTCAAGTGCACACACCATATAAGGTTCATACTTTATTCATCCTAGCATTATTTCCATAACACCAACGCATCCATCACTCACACAATCCATGCTTATTCATCACCCACCCCAACATGAACCCTAAATCCCCAAATTCATTCACAGATTCATAAAAACATCAACAAATAAACAATTTATATTTTTATACAAGGAACCAATTCAAACAAATATAATTTCTCAGAACGCACGCAAAATAAGAACAACTGGCCAAGCCAGTTCGTGTTGCCTGGTGATTCATTCGACGTCGCTAGGTAGTTTTTGGGTATTTCTAGAAATACGAAGAAAACTTAGGTGAAAATAATAGGCATTGTATCCTGATCATCAATCATATGACGCAATCATCTAATTCATAATAAAAACACAGAGTGGAACTCCCCTAACCTGAACTTCTCTTGCTTAAAAGTGGACACTTGGGAATTTCCTTGGATCACCAATGGTCTCCCTTTGACTTTCCTCCAAACCAGCACCTTTTCCACACTCAATCTCACGTTTATCCTATGTAATAACACTCCTCACTATTCTCAAAGTGGCAGACTCAAAAGTGCTCTCATTCTTCCTCAATTCTCCCCTTTAATGGTACTTTAATGATGGTTTATTAGCCAAAAACGAAATTGCCTTAAAACTTAGTTTTAATGATCATTCAATTGGCTATTCTATTTGGTTTTCCAACACCCTTGGCTGCTCCTTTAGCTAGGGTTTCCCTTGCCCCTTCACATTCATGCCAAAACTAAAATTAGAAAAAAAATGAGTTTAGGTTAACCAAGGTTTGAACCCATAACCCTTCAATCACAAAGCAATTGCACAACCATCAAACCAATTCATGTTTCTTGTCAAACTACGCATACATTTTAATCATAAACCACATTCCACATTGAAAATCACCTTTAAAATTGAAAATAAGAAAATAACATACAAATGGCACACTTAGGACTTGAACCCAAGTCCCCATACATAACTAAAGTGATCTCAACCATTTGAACCATCACTTTACCACGTCATTACTTCCTTAATTAATTCTCATTAATTACTCCTTCCATTTTCCCATATTAAATTAAATATGTATTTATTTAATTTTGCCGGTTCTTACATCCTGGATTTGAGGATCATCTATATCCTAACCATGTTTTCAAATTGAAAAAGGCCGTATATGGTTTGAAACAAGCACCATGACAGTGGTATGAAAGGCTAAACAATGTTCTCTTATCAAAAGGTTAACATTCTTCATTAGAAAACATGAAATTGATGTTATACTTGTTCAAGTGTATGTTGATGATATCATCTTTGGTTCAAATAATAACACATTGTGTGAAGAGTTTGTTACAACTATGCAGGGAGAAATTGAGATGTCCATGATGGGTGAGCTTACCTATTTTCTAGGGCCGCAAGTCAAGCAACTTAAGAATGGAACATTTTTAAATCAATCAAAATTCTGTTTTGACTTGTTGAAAAAATTTCGAAATGGAGGATTGCAAGGAAGTTACCACTCCAATTGCAACAAATTGCCTTATGGATGCAGATGAGGTTGGCCAACCAGTGGATTCAACCAAATATAGATGGTTGATTAGGTGTTTGCTCTATCTTACAACAAGTAGGCCATATATTCAGTTTAGAGTATGCTTATGTGCTAGATTCCAAGCAAATCCAAAGGAATCACATTTTAAAGCTACAAAAAGGATTCTAAAGTACCTTAAAGGAACAACTAATTTTGGTTTACGGTATCCATGTGATTCTAACATAACTCTTAGTGGCTTTTCAGATTCGGATTATGCAGGGTGCAAATTGGATAGGAAAAGCACAAGTGGTACTTGCGATTTGCTTGGCTCAAGTCTAATCTCAAGCAATAGTAATAAGCAAGCATGTGTGGCACTCTCCACTGCTAAAGCTGAGTATATTATTGCTGGACATGGTTGTGCACAAATCATATGGTTGAAGCATAAACTTTTGAACTATGGTGTAAGGCTAAGCAAGGTACCTTTATATTGTGATAATACTAGTGACATCAACTTAACCAAGAATCTAATACTGGATTCTAAAACCAATCATATGAAGATTAGGCATCATTTCATTCGTGATCATGTTCAAAAGGGAGATTATGAAATTCAATTTGTTAAAACTGAAAATCAATTGGCCGATTTGTTTACAAAACCATTGGCTAGAGATAGGTTTAACAAGCTAAGAACTGAACTAGGCATATTAGACATCAAGAATGTGGTCTGATGTGTTTTTAGAATGTTAATCTTATATATTCATGCATTGGTTTCATAAAAATCAGCTGTTGTATGTAGAAATTGAAAATTGTCATATTTAACTTGTTGATTTTTAATTTCAATATGTTGATTTCACTTAAATATGCCTCTGTTAGCACAATTCATGATCTGTCAACCTGTTGATTCTATTTTTCAACATGTTTATTTTACTTAAACTGCCATTGAATGACGAAAAAATGATTTGTTATGGTTTTTAATCTGCTGTTTTCACAGTTTAGTATGTTGATTTCATTAAAACTGAATCTGGAAAAATAAAGTTCAATTTTACGATTTTCAATCGATTGATTTTCAAAATCAGTAAGCTAATTTCACTTAACCAGATTCTGGTTTTAATCTTTGATGCTCTGATGTTGTTTTAATCGACTGATTCAACTTTTCAACGTGTTGATTTTACTTAAACTATGCATTTACTCACAAATTGAATTATAAAGCTGACCCAATCAAAGAAAGCATCTTTTTGTCAAGTACTATCTGCTCCTAACAGTTATTTCATCAGCCATTGTTGCTTTTACTGATTTGTTTGACCAAAAAGCATGTATAGTGTACAATTCCAATGTGCATGCATCTCACATGAAAACACATTGAAAACGTATTAATTAGGAAAATCTGCACCATTTATTCGACTATTTCTAAAAATCAGCCTGTTCATTTATAAATACTACACTTGTATTGCTGCATTTGCATCATACTTCTCTTACAAACAACCATACCCACACTCATCATGCCTCGTCGTCAACAAAGAGTTATCCAATCTGATAATGAGCACTCCACTCCTCCTACCCCAAGGTCTCCAAATCACGAAAGTCATGGGAGAATTAAAGCATGGTTTGAGGATCATGAGGATAACATTCAAGTGTTCCTTATTGAGATGAACAGGAAGCAAATCAACATTCCTAAGGTGTTGAGGTTGTCGTGGTTGAGAGCTGAAGGCTTTGATAGCCTATTTCAACAACTCAAGCATCAAAAGTTGAAGACATTCCTTGACCTTTCAGGGAAAATTTATCCAGACTTGGTGAAAGTGTTTTTCACCAACTTGGAGTTCAAAAATGACATGTTGCTGTCAAGTATCAAAGGGATTTGTATGGAGATCAATAAAAAGGCTTGGAAAGATGTGGTTGGACTCAAAACAAGGGGTGTGCAAGTGAGGAAAGGTGAAACTAGGGCTGTTCCAGAATTCAACAAGGTTCAATACTATGGCCAATGCTTGAGGAATCCTGTTGCTGAGATCAAGCGCTTCCATGTTAGTGGTCTCAAGGTGGATCAAAGGCTTCTTGCTATGATTGTCGCAATAATCATAGTTCCACGTGGTAACAACCATTCAACATTGAATGAGGGAGATTTGATACTGATGTACTACATTTAATACAATATTCAAGTGGATTGGATCTATGTGTTTCATGATCACATGCTCAAGGCCAAGAGACTCACGGATTTTAGGCTGCCATATGTGGTTTTGGTGTCCAAATTCATAGAATACTTTCGAATTGATATAGAGGATGAGCTAAAAGAGTCAATTGGACTGCTGAACCATACCTCTAACCAAAATCTGCACAAAATGAGCTTTCTCAAGGTGGGAAATGCATGGACAGCTGCTGATGCTGTAGTTGGTGGTGCACATGACCATGAAGCTGGCCCAAGTGGTGCAAATCAAGAGGAAGAACCAACTGATGGACCCATGAACTTAATTCCCCACAACCCTCTAGAGGATAGAGACCCTGTGTACTCACATTTTGAGAGGATGGTGTTGAACCAACTACACGAGCTCAATGTGTCCCAATATGCACATCACAACTATTGCAATGAGAGATTCAATGCATTGGATGACCAAATCCATGATATCCACGACATGCTGAACTCATTCCAGACTAGAAATGATCCCTAGAATTGCTGAGTGTGTTGGTTGTTTAGGATCATGCATTGCATCCATATGTTTGTGCTTTTTTAGTTTGTGCTCTATCAGTTTCAGTTGGTTGTTTTCATTTTCAATCAGTTGATTATATCAGCTTTATGCCTATTTTCTCTGTTTTCAGTTTTTGTTGGTTGTATTTTGTTCCAGTATTAATGAAACGATATGCAATGCTTGTTCTCTTTATGGATTTGTTCTTTTTGATGAATCTAAAGGGGGAGAAAAATTAACAAATAGCAAATTGATCAAATTGAACCAAAATAGAAGCATTAAAATTGGAATTATGAAATTTGAATTTGAACCCATATTATTGATAGGGGGAGCATGTGCATGTGTGTGTGCTTGCTAGCTTGTGTGTATTGCTATTGTAAATGTTTTTCAGGTTCGCAAGCATCAAGCTAAGGTGTCACTTCATCAATTTAATGGTATCCAACATATGAAAGCAATTTGCAATGGAAGATAGAAGAAGATAAATAGAAGAAGATAGAGTTTGACTTCATCAAATCCGTGGGAGATTGTTGACAAGAAGCGAAAGTGGTATGCTTCTTGAAGATTTGATGAAGACTTAATGAAGTCCTTTTGAACTATCTTGAAGCCATTACCATTGGAATGAAGCCTACATTGATGAAGGAAAGGAGATTTGATGATATCCATGTTGATTAAGGTTGGAACGTGTGCTCTCCACATGATTACATCATTAACAAAGTGTATTTGAAGTTTATAATTCATATTGTAGACCTTGTAGCATTAATTTGATGTATTTGGTCTCAGATGTGTTTTTGAATTTGTTGAATGGTTTTTCAACAGGTTAAAATGTCATTTTTAATCTGTTGAATGGTTTTTTAATAGGTTAAAAGGTTGGCTGTAATAGTCTTAAACTGCAATAAATTCAATCAGTTGATTTATTTTTTAATCGACTGATTTCACTTAAGTCAAGTGAAATCAACCGATTGATTTGGAAATCAACCTGTTGAATTTCGTAACAGTTTGACTATAAAAGCTGTGATTTTCAAAAGAGAGGTAAGTTGATCATTTTTTAGCCAGAAATTGTTCTAGAAACTTGTGGAAACTTTTTCCTTCGTGATCATACAGTTTGTAGCAGTTAAAGATTGATCTTGGATCAATTCTTGGAGCTTTTGGCTTGGTTTGAAGCTTGAAGAAAGTGGTTTGTGGTAGGTTGGGCTATGCTACCACTGAGGTTTGATCTTTCTCAAGCTTTGTGTGTGTGCCTGG
>Ga0214542_1011839_pt1 | contig 11677 bp, 10 predicted proteins | sample CNSS1metaG_FD_160096 | JGI IMG/M metagenome (GOLD analysis project Ga0214542, IMG submission 160096) | Root nodule microbial communities from cowpea collected in UCLA plant growth center, Los Angeles, California, USA - CNSS1 | ecosystem: Host-associated > Plants > Roots > Nodule | place: USA...
TGCATTCTTGAATGGTTTCCTAAATGAAGAAGTGTATGTATCACAACCTCCTGGATTTGAGGATCATCTCTATCCTAACCATGTTTTCAAATTGAAAAAGGCCTTATATGGTTTGAAATAAGCACCACGACAATGGTATGAAAGGCTAAACAATTTTCTCTTATCAAAAGGTTATGCTAGAGGTGAAGTGGATAAAAGGCTCTTCATTAGAAAACATGAAAATCATGTTATACTTGTTCAAGTGTATGTTGATGATATCATCTTTGGTTCAAATAACAACACTTTGTGTGAAGAGTTTGTTGCACCTATGCCGGGAGAATTTGATATGTCCATGATGGTTGAGCTTACCTAGTTTCTAGGGTTGCAAGTGAAGCAAATCATGCATGGAAAATTTTTAAATCAATCAAAATATTGTTTTGACTTGTTGAAAAAGTTCAAAATGAAGGATTGCAAGGAAGCTGCCACTCCAATTGCAACAAATTGTCTTATGGATGCAGATGAGGCTGGCCAACCAATGGATTCAGCCAAACATAGAGGGTTGATTGGGTCTTTGCTCTATCTTACAACAAGTAGGCCAGACATTTAGTTTGGAGTATGCTTATGTGCTAGGTTCCAAGCAAATCCAAAGGAATCACACTTTAAGGCTGCAAAAAGGATTCTAAAGTACCTTAAAGGAACAACCAATGTTGGTTTATGGTATCCATGTGATTCTAACATAACTCTTAGTGGCTTTTCAGATTCTGACTATGCAGGGTGCAAATTGGATAGGAAAAGCACAAGTGGTACTTGCCATCTACTTGGATCAAGTCTAATCTCATGGAATAGCAAAAAGCAAGCTTGTGTGGCACTCTCCACTGCTGAAGTTGAGTATATTGCTGTTGGACATGGTTGTGCATAAATCATATGGTTAAAGTATCAACTTTTGGACTATGGTGTAAGGCTAAGCAAGGTACCTTTGCATTGTGATAATACTAGTGCCATCAACTTAACCAAGAATCCAATACAACATTCTAAAACCAAGCATATAGAGATTAGGCATCATTTCATTCGTGATCATGTTCAAAAGGGAGATTGTGAAATTCAATTTGTTAAAATTGAACATCAATTGGCTTATTTGTTTACAAAACCATTGGCTGGAGATAGGTTTAACAAGCTAAGAATTGAACTAGGCATATTAGACATCAAGAATGTGGTCTGATGTGTTTTTAGCATGTTAATCTTATGTGTTCATGCATTGGTTTCATAAAAATCAGTTGTTGTATGCAAAAATTGAAAACTGTCATATTTAACCTATTGATTTTTAATTTCAACATGTTGATTTCACTTAAATTTGCCTCTGTTTGCACAAATCATGATCTGTCAACCTTTGGTTTTTTTCAACATGTTTATTTCACTTAAACTGCCACTAAATGATGAAAAATTGATCTGTTATGGTTTTTAATCTGCTGTTTTCACAATTCAGAAAGTTGATTTCATTAAAAATGAATCTAGAAAAAAAAGTTCAATTTTACGATTTTCAATCGATTGATTTTCAAAATCAGTCAACTGATTTCACTTAACCAGATTCTGGTTTTAATCTCTAATACTCTGATGTTGTTTTAATCGACTGATTCTGCTTTTCAACGTGTTGATTTTACTTAAACTGTGCATTTACTCACGAATGAAATTGTAAAGCTGACCCAGTCAAAGAAAGCGTCTTTTTGTCAGGTACTATCTGCTCCAAACAGTTATTTCATCAGCCATGTGTTGCTTTAACTGATTTGTTTGACCAAAAAGCATGTTTAATGTACAATTCCAATGTGCATGCAGCTCACATGATCTGAACTGATTGATTCACTCATAAAAACACATTGAAAATACCATGAATGCGTGAGATACTGTTTTGGACTACATTAAACTGGTTTGGGTAACCTAAAATGAATTAATTAGGAAAATCTGCACCATTTAATCAATTGTTTCTGAAAATCAATTTGTTCAATTATAAATACTACACTTGTATTGTTGCATTTGCATCACACTTCTCTTAGAATTAGCCATACCCACACTCATCATGGCTCATCGTCAACAAAGAGCCACTCAATTTGATGATGAGCACTCCACTCCTCCTACCCCAAGGTCTCCAAATCACAAAAGCCATGGAAGAATTGAAGCATGATTTGAGGATCATGAGGACAACATTCAAGTGTTCCTCATTGAGATGAATAGGAAGCAAATCAGCATTACTAACGTGTTGAGGTTTTCGTGGGTGAGAGCTGAAGGCTTTGGAGCCTATTCCAACAACTCAAACATCAAAAGTTGAAGACATTCCTTGAACTTTCAGGGAAAATTTATCCAGAATTGGTGAAGGTGTTTTTGACCAACTTAGAGTTCAAAAATGACATGTTGTCAAGTATCAAGGGGATTCGAATAGAGATCAACACAAAGGCTTGGAAAGATGTGGTTGGACTTAAAACAAGGGGTGTGAAAGTGAGGAAAGGTGAAACTGGGGCTGTTCCAGAATTCAACAAGGTGAAATACTATGGCCAATGCTTGAGAAATCCTGTTTCTGAAATCAAGCACTTCCATGTTGGTGTTCTCAAGGTGGATCAAAGGCTTCTTGCTATGATTGTCACAAAAATCATAGTTCCACGTGGTAGCAACCATTCAACATTGAATGAAGGAGATTTGATACTCATGTACTGCATCCAACACAACATTCAAGTGGATTGGATCTATGTATTTCGTGATCACATGCTCAAGGCCAAGAGGCTCACGAATTTTAGGCTGCCATATGTGCTTTTGGTGTCAAAATTCATATAATACTTTGGAATTGATGTAGAGGATGAGCTAGAAGAGTCAACTAGATTGCTGAACCAAACCTCCAACCAAAATCTGCACAAAATGGGCTTTCTCAAGGTGGGAAATGCATGGACAACTGCTGGTGTTGTAGTTGGTGGTGCACATGATCATGAAGCTGGCCCAAGTGGTGCAAATTAAGAGGAAGAACCAACTACTGGACCTATGGACTTAATTCTCTATAACCCTCCAGAGGATAGAGGCCCTGTGTACTCATATTTTGAAAGGATGGTGTTGAACCAGCTGCAGGAGCTAAATGTTTCCCAACATGCACATCACAACTATTGTAATGAGAGATTCAATGCATTGGATGGCCAAATCCATGATATCCATGACATGTTAAACTCATTCTAGACCAGAAATGATCCTTAGGATGACTGAGTGTGTTGGCTATTTAGGATCATGCATTGCATCCATGTGTTTGTGCTTTTTTAGTTTAAGCTATGTCCGTTTCAGTTGGTTGTTTTTATTTTCAGTCAGCTAATTATATCAGCTTTATGTCCATTTTCTCTGTTTTTCAGTTTTGTTGGTTGTATTCTGTTCCAGTATTAATGAAATGATATGCAATGCTTGTTCTCTTTATGCATTTGTTCTTTTTAAAGAATCCAAAGGGGGAGAAAAATTAACAAATAGCAAATTGATCAAATTGAACCAAAATAGAAGCATTAAAATTGGAATTAAAATCAAATATGTATTTAAACCCATATTATTGATAGGGGAAGCATGGACATATTTGTGTGCTTGTTAGCTTGTGTGTATTGCCACTGCGAATGTTTTTCAAGTTCACAAGTTTCAAGCTTAGGTGTTACTTCATCAACTTAATGGTATCCAACCAATGGAAGAAATTTGCAATGGAAGATAGAATAATATAGATAGAAGAAGATAGAACTTGACTTCATCAAATCAGGGGAGATTGTTGACATGTGAAGCCAAGGTGGTATGCTTCTTGAAGATTTGATGAAGACTTAATGAAGCCCTTTTGAACTATCTTGAAACCATTACCATTAGAATGAAGTCTACATTGATGAAGGAAAGGAGATTTGATGATATCCATGTTGATCAAGGCTGGAACGTGTGCTCTCCACATAGTTACATCATTAAGAAAGTGTATTTGATGTTTGTAATTCATATTGTAGACCTTGTAACATTAATTAGTTGTATTTGGTCCTTGTTATTTTTTTAATTTGTTGAATGGTTTTTCAATAGATTAAAATGTCTTATATATCCCTACTGTGTTAGCTACACTAATGAATGAATGAACAAGCACCATGCTAACAAACCTAATGTTGAAACGTTCACGGTTCACTCTTATAAGAATATTTTGCCGCACTTGTTTCTCTCATTTTCAGCATCTCAATCTCATCACTAACTGTGTCATAGTTTTGTTTAAGGTTTTTGCTTTGTTGGCCAAAAGATAAGGCAAAGAGGTAGATTAAAAACACTTTATACCATTTCAAACATGCACGGGGCTCAAAGAACAAAAACAATAACCCTCAATTATACTCACAAGCAAAATTAATTAAACCAAACTAAAAGAAATTAACAAAATCAGGGACTAAACGCTAAATTGCATAGGTAAGAGAAAAACCTTAATTGTACCGATCAATGTGAAGAGACTAGAAGCAATGTGGATGTAGAAGAGATAAACCTTAGAATGTGAGATGTCAAAATTACAAAAAGGGAGAACGATGAGTGTTAGAGACAATGAAGAACGACGAGTAATAAACGAAAATGAAGAACAGAGAAACGATGGCTTAGCTACCAGAGAAACGAAAATCGCAAAAGTGAATAGGAGAGGAAGCCGCGACGCAGTTGGACTTGAGAGGAAGCCGCGACGCAGTTGGACTTGAGAGGAAGCCGCGATGGTTGAACTAGAGAGGAAGTTGCGCGACGTAGTTGGACTGGCAACAGTCAATGAGGGAGATGCATTGGTGTGCAACCGTGAACGAGAGAGACAATAACGTTCAACAGTAAAGGTGCAATAGTGAAGAATGGGAGAGACATTTTTCGATCTGGGAAAAGGTAGAAAAACTCCTAAAGTGGATTTCATTTTCTTTCGAACCACATTTTTTTTAGCCCACGTGTTTTAAATACAACATTTAAATAAATGTGGGTGTTGATTTACTTTATATCACATTTATAAAATTGTTGTATTTAATATATTTAAGGAACATTTATAGACCTGCAGTATATTTTAGTGTGGTTTAAAGTGCAAAATGACGTAGTAACATTAGGAGCAAAAAGAATTTACCTTTCAAGGTCACGAATAGAGCAAAACATACTGGACTGAAAGGATAGTAAGGGGACCCTTTTTGCGTTTGTGCTCTGATAATAAAAAAGAAGAGAGGTTTTTTGAATTTTTTTCTTGTGTCTTGCATTGGAGAGGTGTTGTGCTTATATAGATACCTTCGGATACCACTGAAATCCTAGTATTTAATTATAATAAAATATATGAGGAAGGAATTGGTCCCGATAAAACATATTACAGAAATTAAAAAGTCGCATAATATTAAGGGTATTGATTATAATTATTAACAAAATATTGCTTATAATTACTAGAATCATATATTTTCTGGTACATGAAGATTTTGATCAAATCATTACATATTATTCATATAATTGATTTTAATTATTACCAAGAATATTTTCTTCCAATTATTAAAATCGTACCATTCTCCAAAAATCATTATTATCAGTAATATTTGCTTCTAATTATTAAAATAATATCTTCATTGACTTAAAAATCAATGAGACACATCAGATAAGCATAAATTCAAGATATTTATTTTGACATGTCATATGTGGAGTGTAAATAGCAAATAGTGGGAGTGAAAGTATGTACAAAACATTTGGACTCATGAAAAGGGTGTGATAATTAAAAACAAATTAGATTCTCCCTTCTTTTTCTTTTTTTTCTTTCTTTTTTTTCATGGTAGAATTAAAGTTAAAAAACATACCATCAATCAAAAACATATTTTTTTATTTATTGTATATATATATATATATATATATATATATATATATATATATATATATATATATATATATATATATATATATTAACAAAACAAATGCATTTACCCGAACGAAATTGGGTGTTGACACATGCAAAGATACATAAGTACTCACGATATAAAGTAGCAATCATATTATTCTAGTTATCAAAGCACAAACACTCAACTTTAAAAATATACAATTTTTGGATACTAAATTTTTAAGATCTACAACCCCTCTATTTTTCATTTCTTATACACACATTCTCTCTCATTGAAGAAGAGAAAATTTTCTCCTTCCTTTTTCACTAATTCCTTCTCTTCATACTAAGGTGACAAAATGGGTTTGTCGTCTCATTTTGGTCTGTTATGTCATTCATTTACCAAAAATGAGGTGTTCTGGGTTGGCTTGTCGTAGAAAAGTGAATTGAAAAATGTTAAATCGTCCCGCCACGAGTTGGGGAGCTTACCCACAAACTTCTTTTTAATTTTATAATTTTGTATTTTTTAAATTTTGTTTATATATATATATATATGTGTGTGTGTGTGTGTGTGTGTGTGTGTCTATTCAAATAAATTAAAATAATTTTATTTACATATTAAATAAATCCATTATAATTAATAATTAAGTACATCTGATGTCACTAAAATTGATTCTTTTGATATTGATGATATTACACCTACTCTCGTACCAACTCTAGAACCTATCTTAGCACCAATTCCATACACCGCACCAGAGGTATCTATTGATTCCCCTACTATGCCTACTTAGTCATCTCCTGAGGTTGTGGTTCCTCTGCCACCTATTTGACCCAATTGTAATCGTAAGTCTACTAAAGTACCAGATGTTGTTTATTCCTCTTATTCTGGTTCATTTGGTGCTTTTATTGCCTGTATTCATTGTCTTCATGAGCCTTCATCCTATACAGAGGTTGTTTGTGATCCACTTTGGAATAATGTTATGGCTAATGAACTTATTACTCTATATCATACTCATACATGGGACCTAGTTCCATTACCATTAGGAAAATGTCCTATTGGATCTCGTTGGGTATACAAAATCAAGACAAAATAAGATGGTTCAGTTGAAAGGTATAAAGCTAAACTTGTTGCTAAAGGATATACTCAAGAGTATGACATGGATTATAAGGAGACATTTTCTCTTATGGCAAAGATGACTATTATTCGTACCTTGATTGTTGTCGCTTCTATTTTTCAATGGAAGATTTTTCAAATGAATGTGAAGAATGTCTTTTTGAACGAAGATCTACATGAGGAAGTCTACATGATTCCACCACCAGGTGTCTCTCACAAATCTGATGAAGTTTGCAAACTTCAAAAAGCTCTCTATGGTCTTAAACAAGCACCTCTTACTTGGTTTCATAAGTTTTCTAGAATAATTATCTCTCTTGGTTTTGTTGTTAGCAATCATGATTTTGCATTATTCGTCAAGAAAACCAATTCATGACGTATTTTTTTTATCCTTATATGTTGATGATATGATTATTACTGGTGATGATTTTTATGGAATTGCATCTTTAAAAGTTACATTATTCAATCATTTTGCTATGAAAGATTTGGGTGTACTACGTTACTTTTTGGGTATTGAGGTTGCTTCTTCTCCCAAAATTTATCTTTTGTTTCTGTACAAGTATACTACTGACCAATTTGAGCATGCTCGACTTACTAACGAAAAGATTGTTGATACCTCTCTTGAGAAAAGTGTACGATATTCTTCATCTGATGATGTTCCTTTGACTGATTCTACTTTATATCAAACTATTGTTGGGAGTCTAGTTTATATTATTGTGACTCGTCTAAACATTGCACATGTTGTTCATGTTGTTAGTCAGTTTGTTTAAACTCCCACAATAATTCATTGGGGTGTTCTTCGTTCTCAAGTATCTTCTGGGCACTCAGTTTCAGTCTCTTTTGATTTTTTCACGTCGTCTTTAGACTTGCGTGCATATTGTGATGCGAATTGGAATGATAATCCTAATGATTGGAAATCCACTACTGGGTTGTGTATTTTTCTTGGTGATTCACTTATATCATGGAAGAGTAAGAAACAAGATGTTACATCTCCATCGTCCACATAAGTTGAGTATCATGCCATGACTTTGACTACCTGTGAGGTTATTTGATTGTGTTGGTTACTTGCAGATATGTGTGTCTATTTGAAAGATCCTACGCCTCTACATTGTGACAATAAAAGTGCTATTTGTATTGCTCGTAACTCTATTTTTCATGAGCGAACCAAACATGTTGAAATACATTGTCATTTTAGTCATCATCATCTTCAACTTGGCATTAGATCTTTACCATTTGTTCCTTCGACTCTACAGATTGCAGATATATTTACTAAGTCACACTTTGTTTTACGCTTTCGTTTTTTATTTGAGAAGCTCTTAATGCATTTAGTCGTAACATTGTGAGTTTGAAGAAAATGTTAGCATAAGCTCATGTTTTAGGCCCATTTACTTTTGACTCTTAAGGTTAGCTTTGTGTGTATATATATCACACTTGTAATATTTTATACACACTCAATAATATACAATCTCATTCTTTCTATATTTATTTGTTTTTTACTATTCACACTTGCCAATCAACTTTGTTTATTGCTAAAAACATTATTCTTATATATTTCTAATGGTCTCATGATTATTTCTACATATATTTCAATTCAAGTATTGAAGTGAAGAACTTTCGAACTTTCGAACATGAGAATATTGTTTTTATGTGTATGATTTCATAGTCTTAAATGAAATTCTTGAAGTTGATTTCACTTTTAATAGTATTTTTCAAGTTGGACACACATTTTCACAAAGGCGTGAATAATTTATTGGACAATCCCGTGAATAATTTATTGGACAATCCCGTGAATCAAATTCCGTTCAGATGATTTAATTAACATTGATATTGGACATTTACTATTATAATAAAAGGTGAGGTAGGTTGAATTGGTTTTAAGATAAAGATTTAACTTTTAAATTTTTTAATTGTTCAAAAACTGATTTTTAATAAACCTTAAAATTATTTCAAGTTTTGGTTGCAAATATCAAAATATTTGAACTTTTAAATTTATAGAAACCTATAACTTCTGAAATATGTTCATCTCAATAGTACCTCTATTCACACTTATAGCCATTAAATTTTGCAGGTTAATATACCTATCTCTGGTCTATCTTCAAATAAACAAATATATTTTACTTTATCGATTTATGAACATTTTTATAGATACCCATATGTTCATTGTACACTTTTATCATTCCTATTGAGTCTTGTTGGTGAAGTTAAGCATAATACTTTCCTCTCATTTGTGTATAAATAGAATTATAATATTCTTAGCTTTCAACAGATAATAAATTGTTACGTATGAGTTCAAAGTTTTGTATCGAGAAGAAATAACAAATAAGAAATTAAGTGACACATAAAAAAAAATAAGCCTTAAATATTAAGGTTTTATGGTGAAGATGATTATAGATCTTTTATATGCGCAATTTAAACATAAAAAGTGGTTAATCAGTCTAATTTATTCTAATAAAAAATTTCATCATAAATAAATTACATTATATTATGAACATAATTTTAAATAGGATTATATATGTTGAATAGAAACTGATGAAAAATAGAAAATTATCTATCATAAAGGCAAACTATAAACTTTTATAAGGTGGAAAGTGGTAATGGTATATATAACGGATAACTAACTCAATATATAATTTAATAAATAGTATGATAAAGTTAAAAAAAAAAAAAGTTTGAATGGAATAATTTCTCTAGAACAAATAGAAAATTCACTAGAAATCACACATGAATAGAAGTAGGGGATTTGGTGTTATAAAAGGTGATAGTATTTTGAGGTTGTGAAAAGAATAGTTGATGGGATAGAGAAAATTGTGGAGATAGTAGAATGTGGAAGTTGTAGTTGGAAGGAGTATGTAGTAGTTGTAGTAGTGAGTGGTGTGCTAGAAGTGGTCTTAGTTCTTGTCATTCATCAAATGATTGAGTACATAGGTATTTATAGACCTATAGAATATTCTAGAAAGTGCTAGCCACAACTTGTGTGGAATGTTCTAGATTTTTTCCTATGTAGAAAGTTCTTGATATTTTCTTCCTATCTTAGGCTTTTCTAATTTGTTCTAGAACTTTCATTACATTTTATTATTTTTATCTTAGGATTTTTTAGATTCTTCTAGAATTTGCATTACACTTTAATACTCCTCCTTGATGGAAATTCGGTAACTCCAAGTATAGCGCATAGTAGTTCAAACCTTGGTCTTTGTAGTGCCTTTGTAAAAATATCTACAATTTGGTTTTCTATTGTGCAGTACTCGAGTTGGATCTTCATATTTGTCTATGCTTCTCTAATGAAATCATATTTAATTGCTATGTGTTTGGTTCGATTATGATGTATTGGGTTCTTCGCCATTGCGATAGCTGATTTATTGTCACAGTTGATTGTAGTAGGTCCACTTTGTTTCTCTCCCATATCTTTGAATATCTTTCGAAGCCATATAGCTTGACTTGTTGCTTCAGCAGCAACCATGTATTCTACTTCAGTTGTTGATTGTTCCACGGTTGCTTGCTTCTTTGATGCCCAAGAAAATATTCCCGATCCAAGCAAGAAAGCATAGCTTGAGGTACTCTTCATGTCATCTATTGATCCTGCCCAATCACTATCGATGTAGCCGATCATCCTTGAGTTAGTCATGGTTTTGTACCATATTCCAAACTCCTTTGTGCCTTGTAGATATCTTAAAATTCTTTTCCCTACTCCATAATGAATCTGACGTGGCTTTTGCATGAATCTTGATAGAAGACTTGTAGCATACATAATGTCTAGTTTTGTGGTTGTGAGATATAAGAGACTTCCAATCAAACTCCTATAGCATGATGCATCTGCTTCTTGTGCTCCATCATCTTTTTGTAACTTCTCGTTTACCACCAATGGAGTAGCCACAAATTTACAATCATACATCTTGAACTTCTTCAATAGGGCTTCAATATATTTCTTTTGAGAGATAAATATGACGTCTTCTATTTGTTTCACCTCTATACCGAGGAAATAGTTCATCAACCCAAGGTCGGTCATCTCAAATGTCTTCATCATGTCTTCTTTAAATTCTTTCATCATCTCCAAATTGTTTCATGTATAGATAAGATCATCGACATATAAGGAGACAATGAGGTGATACTGACCTTGTGCTTTAATATATAGTGTTGGCTCACTTTTGCTCCTCCTGAATCCTTGATCGATGAAGTATTGATCCATCTTGCTATACCATGCTCGAGGAGCTTGCTTCAAGCCGTATAAGGCTTCTTTTAGTCTTAGTACTTTGCCTTCATTGCCTTTATTGATGAAGCCTTGAGGTTGTTCAACATAAATCTCTTCTTCGAGCACTCCATTTAGGAAGGCTGATTTGACATCTAGTTGATAGATGTTCCATCCTTTTTGTGCTGCTAGGGCTATTAGAGCTCTTATTGTATCTAGTCGTGCGACTGGAGCAAATGTCTCATTGTAGTCGATTCTTGGTTGTTGTGAGTAGCCTTTTGCGACCAATATGGCCTTGTGCTTTTGTATAGTTCCATCAGGATTGAGCTTTGTTTTATATACCCATTTCACTCCAATGATGTCTTTTCCTTTAGGACAGTTTACGAGCTCCCAAGTGTTATTCTTCTCAATCATTTTAACCTCTTCTTCCATAGCCTTGACCCATACTTCTTGCTTTGATGCTTCCTCATAGCAGTTAGGCTCAATCATGGCCATATTGCAGGTTTCGTATATGTCTACCAAAGATCTTACTCGTCTTGGAGTGGACTCTAGTGAAGAATCTTCTAATGGAGGT
>Ga0214542_1011840_pt1 | contig 11677 bp, 6 predicted proteins | sample CNSS1metaG_FD_160096 | JGI IMG/M metagenome (GOLD analysis project Ga0214542, IMG submission 160096) | Root nodule microbial communities from cowpea collected in UCLA plant growth center, Los Angeles, California, USA - CNSS1 | ecosystem: Host-associated > Plants > Roots > Nodule | place: USA...
AAATTTCAACTTCATCTTCACTCTCATGGTTATCATTGGTTGCATTATATCTAGGATTGATAGAGGAGCTATCTGCTTTTTCTTTATATAATTTCCAAAGTTCTTCTCTCACATTTTTCGGAGTCTTGGTGCAAGCAGCAACATTGCCCTTTTTTGCCATGAGATGTTCTTTTGCTCTAGTAACTTCTCCTTTCATGACTTTCCCATAATAATTGCAAATAGTTGTATATAAATTTGATTCATCCATCGGATGACAATATTTCCATCTCGGACTCCTTTGGGATGTTCTTGAAGGATCATTATCATTGGCCATTATTATTGCTGAAAAATAGGTATATTTTTTACAAAATAATTATAGTAAAATTAGACAAATAGAAAAGATAAATAAAAAAAATTGAAAAAAAAAACAAACTTGACGGTGGTGGCCGGCGACGGCAACGGCCGGCGACGGTGGTCGCCGACGGCGGTGGCGGTCGGCGGCGGTCGACGGCCGGTGGCGGTGGTGGCCAGCGGTGGCAACTGGTGGCAGTGGGTGGCAGCTGGTTGCAGTGGTGGCAGCTGGTTGCAGTGGTGGCAGCGGCAAGTAGGAAAACTTTAAGGACTTTTGGTGTTGAATAGAATAAAATAGTGGAGAATGAAGAAAGTTTTACACAAGACTAGGTTAAATATTAGTTTAATGGGCCAGGTTAGATTTTAAAAAATAAATATGGTAATTGAAAAAATAAATATGGTAACTGAAATTATGGTAGAAAAATAAAATCATAAGAAAAAAGTAATTTGGACGTAATCAAATTTTTAAGTTTATTATCTGGGAATAGAATAAAAACAGAATCAGAGTTGAAATGAGGTAACAGTGAAAAAATATGGACGTGTTTGATCGTGGCTAAATATTAATGAATATTAAATGGGTGAATGAAGAAATTTGGATGGTCAGTGTTGAAATAAGGTAACGGTGTACGTTTGATCAATGCTGAATATTAATGAATATTAAACGGGTGAATGAAGAAATTTGGATGGGGAAGTGGGCCAAGGCCCAATTTCAAACCAATTAGGTTTATTAGGTTTAGGTTTTTAGTTTTTGGCTATCTTCTCTTTCTTCATGCAACCAGCTGCAACCAACACACCGCTGCAACCAACACGCCACTGCACAACTTCTTTCTTCTCTTCTCTTCTCCTGCTGTCCGAGATTTTCGCCACGAGCGTTCCGCAACCGCCACGCGCAAAACGGCCGCCACGCAAATTCCGATTCGCCCCCGCCTTGTTATGGTGGCTGGCCGAAAAACCGCTACCGGTTTCCGCCATATCGGCGCCATGGCCGATATTAAACAACACTGCTCATTAGACAACCTTTGATGTTCTATAATGAGTTGATCTTTGTTTTGTTTATATCGAAGTTTTTTAGTAAGGATAAAAACACCATGCCACAATCGAGCATGCAATTTAAGATGCATATTCGTAATCTTGACTCATTTACCAATGCTTAAAAGGTGGAAGTGACTCTTCTTAATACATTTCCTAAAAACTATTCTAAGGATGGATCCAACAATTAGGAAAGTACATAAAATATCTCTTTGCAAAGGCGAAGGTTCCAGTTGAGCTTAAAGTTTATCTTATAGGTTTGAATGCATGACATTTGGTTGGGTATCAATATTATCCCAAAAAAAGATAAACCATCGATCTTTTGCAACCTCACTATAGTAAAAGTGGATGTTGCATGTCAATTTAATGTAAGTTTCTTCCTTCATTTCAATGAACATAATAAATTTACTAGAATCTTCATGAACCTAAAAATTGGCGAGCCATTTTCTCAGCTTTTTTATGAACATTTTGTCTTTATGTTCAAGTTGAAATTTAAAATAAATTTAATAAAGGTCAAAGTCATCATCATCTTTGCCTAAATACAAGCAACTAAGGAACAACATATTTTGAAAGCAACATTTACTTCCCTATGCTATTTTTTTACCGAAACACAAAAAAGTTGATCTATAAAACTCTAACAATGGCTCTAATACCATCACATTCAGATACTCCAAGTAATTTATTTAGCTTTATTCTTAACTTTTCAGCACCATGATAACCATAAAAAAGTATCTTTCCATCGTCAACAATTATATAAGCATGAATTTTAGTAGTCGAATGAGCTACATTCTATATTTTCCAATAGTAGAGAGCATAGATTTTCAGATTGACATTGTTATTGAAACCACCTTTGCAAAGATAAGAATAGACACAAATTATTGTTGTGTCCTCAGAATAATTGATGACACACATCCGATGTCAGCATGTCTATCAACATTTTTACTGCAAATAGTGAAAATTTTCACGTTGATGCTGCAGTTGGGGATGTAATTCAACTATGTTGTGTTTTGGCAAAAGCATATAATAGAAAATAAATGTTGCTTTCAAAAAATGTTGTTCCATATTTGCTTTGTATAAAGGCAATGATGATGATGACTTTGACCCTTATCAAGTTTCTTCTAAATTTCAACCCTGATATAAAGCCAAGATGCTCATAGATAAGTTGAGAAAATGACTTGCCAATTTCTAGCTTCATGAAGATTCTAGTAAATTTCGTATGTTTAGAGAAATGAAGGAAAAAACCTACATTAAATTAACATGCAAGATCCTCCTTTACCATAGTGAGGCTGCGAAAGTTCAATGGTTTATCTTTGCCTGGATGGAACTAATACCCAACCAAATGTCATACGTTCAAACATATAAGATGAACTTAAATGTCAACTCATTTACACCTAGAACTATCCTCTTTGAAAAGAGAGATTTTATGTACTTTCCTAACTATTAGATCCGTCATTCAAATAACTTTTTGAGAAAGGTGTTCAGAAGAGTCACTTCCACCTACTAAGCATTGGTAAATGGGTCAAGATTATGAACATGTGTCTTAAGTTGCATGTTGGACTGTGACATGGTGTTTTTACCTTTACTATAAAACTTCGATATATACAAAACAAAGATCAACTCATTGTAAAACACCAAAGGTTGTCTAATGAGAGGCTATCTTTAACGTAAGGAAGAATGTCTTGTTTGAGCTTTCCTGAGCCTTCACCGATTACACTCAATCATTATAACCGTATGACACCTGTTACTTTAATGAGTGTCCTTACTCATTCAGAGGTGGTGGCTATATTCAAGTGTGTTGCTTGGGTGGTAGCAACAATGTCATGCCAAATTAGAAATCTATGTTCTCCTATTGGGAAATATAGAATGTGGCTAACACTAGAGGATTCGACTGCTAGAATTCATGTGTTGGAAGTATCATTTCAACTGGAGATAAGATAAATTTACAATATCTAAGTGGGTGCAAACCTTAAGTTACAAGTTTTACAAACCTAAACTTCACTTCTTAATATGGTGAATATATTTATAATAAAGAGTGATACAAGATACCAGTAACTTCTAGCCAAAGTTTAATGTTTGATGTCCAAGTCAGAGGTATTAGAATTGGAAGAGGCAATAAAGGACATCATGGAGGAAGAGAAAGAAAAAACCCTAAAACACCAAAGAGGTATGATTGGATCAATGAGGTTAGGTCTAGAAAAAGGATGAAGAGGTGATGTCGATGTAGGTTATTACTATCGGAGAGGAGTGGTGATGAATCCACCCAAAGCCCATTACATGGCCCACATTCACCTCAAGGCCCAAGCCCAATCGAAGGCCAATAATAAGAAGCATGTTAAGAAAGATTCAAATGGGCTTCACTCAAGATGACCAAAATCCTCATGGGCTTCAAATTCTCTTTTCATGGGCCAAGGAGGATGTTAAAATATGAGAGGTTGCATGTCAAAGTATTAGTATAGACTTTAATTTTGGCCCACTTGTTAGGCCATGCTTTATTAACTAATGGGCTATTGAACTTGTTGACTAGCTTGCAAATTAGGCTAATTCAAGCACAATTGTGCACTTGGCCAAGAATTATTCTTCAAGACTCATCTCCACATGGTGCCAGGCGTGAACCAAGCATGAGACATGTTAAGGATGCCACTTGGCGCGTGATCCTTGTCTCCTTTGCATCCAATGGTTTCATGAGCAACTTGGAGAGCAAACCATGCATTTACATTTCATTTCCTTCTTAGTTTCCATACATTAAGGAAGGCTCCTCTATTATAAATGAGAGCTTCCTATACTTGTGTAAAGGTTACTCTTTGAATGGTAATTGATAGATGTTGAGAGCACTCCACATAATTGCCTTGAGAGTCATTACTAGACTAAGCTGCTACCTTAGCTCCTCTAGCCTCCTTCCATAGGATAGTCTCCTTCCTAGAGCTCCACTTCCATAAATCATATCATTGCTCAAGGACCTTCAAACTTGCTCCATCATTCTGTTGCCTCCATGGAGTTCCTCCTCTCCAAATCCATGCTTGGAGCTCCATCAAGTGGCAATGTGCCGCTACGTGCAACGGCAAAATGGGAGGAGACGTGACTTTGAATGATGCGTGAGGTAGCGTGATTGCTCTGATGGCGGCGGTTCTTATGGCATGGGGGTCGCCTGGTTGAGACAATCAAAACCATGTTGCCACCGGTCCAAACCAACACTCTGATGACAGCGGCAATGGTGGCAATGGTTGCAGTGGTAGGGGCGAAGAAAAAAATGCCAAAAAAAACTTAATCTTTATATACCATGTTACATATAGAGAAAAACTATATAGGGTTAATCTCCCTTATGTCTACAATACATATAAGGTGAATATATTTATAATAAATAGTGATATAAGTATATATGGCAACTAAGCATAAATATGGTAAATAGAGGATATTGGGACAAACAATATCAACAAATATCAAACTATGTCTATGTTTCCCTGATAAACAATAGATGTTATGTTTCCTTATGTAACATAAAATATAATATATCTAACAATCACAAACACTTGGTGCAAATATACATGTCCTTCATTGTTAATGCTATCCTATATATTTGTTTTCTTATTAAGAGAATGTCCTTTTATTCTCATGACAGTAAAATTCCTCACTCTATTCTATTTCCAAACTGATCTTTCATATTTCTCCTCGTGTTTTTGGTTGTGTAAGCTTTTCTCGTGACATGTCTGCATGTTTGGATAAAACATCAATTAGAGTCATCAAATATGTTTTCATAGGATTTTCTTATCATAAAAAAATGATAATTGTGGTACTTTTTTGAAACAAAAAGGTATTACATGTCTGCTAATGTCACCCTTTTACACAAAATCCTTTTTTCCCTACTTTTGTATACGATATTTATTTTGTCCAACAAGTCCTACATATGCCATTTGTTAAGTCTTTTATTCTTCTTGCTAATGACAACCTAAATTCCATATTGAATTTGCTTGAACCATCATCACCACCTCTTATTACCCATCAATGGAGGAACCAAATAAGTAGTCCAATGCTCCAAGATGAGTCTTCTTCATAAGGTTCTTCTCCATCATCACTCAATAACATGACTTCTATAATGATGACTTGAGTTGGATCGTTGCTTTATGAAGAGGTATTCATTTTAATCGTAATTTACAATTTTCTTAGCTATTACAAGTTGTCCCTACCTATTTTCATTTATTTTCTTTATTTCTTTTATTCCTATTTTAAAGAATGTGATAAAAGCACCTGATCATCTTGGATGATGACAAGCCATGATTTTTGAAACGCAAGCTCTTGAACATAATAATATATGGGAGTTAGTTCCTCTTATATTCAAGATAAAGACGATTGGTTACCATTGTGTATGTGTATGTGTATATGCCATTAAAGTTGAACCCAATGGTGAGGTTAATCACCTCAAAACTTGATGTTGGCCAAAGGATACACTCAATGGCCTCAATTACAACAATACTTTCTCTCTAGTGGAATAAATGACTATGGCATGTCCTTTTCTTGCCATGGCAGTTATTCATATTAGTCTCTTTGTCAATTAGATATTAAAAATGTTTTTAATCATTGTGATATAGAGAAGGAAGTCTACATAGAGCAACCTCCTTGGTTTTATATTTTGCAGCTTGTTCTTTGGTCTCAAGCAATCTCCATGTGCTTGGTTTGGAAAATTTAGTCACATTGTCAAATTTTTAGGCTGAAATTTGGTCTCAAAAGGTAAAGGTAGATCATTCAATTTCTATGGTCATGCCCCCTCTTGATAATGTGTGTATTTAATAGTGTATATTAATGATTTAGTCATTACAGGGAATGATGTTACTAGAATCTCTAGCTAGAAGAACACTTATGCAATCATTTTCAGACCAAGGATTTTAGAAGTCTCAAATACTATTTGTATTTTCATTGGAAGAAAAATTATTTCTTGGAAAAGTAAGAAATATGTAGTTGCCTATTCAACTGCTGAAGCTGAATAAAGGGCAATGACATCTCTCACTTGTGTGCTTGTATGGGTAAATCAATTCCTCCAAGAACTAAAATTGTGAGATTCAACAAATGAAGATGTATTGAGATAACCGAGAAATTCTTTACATTGTTTCTAATCTTATGTTTCATGAGAGGACCAAACAAAAGAAATGTACTATCATTTAATTCGAGAAAAAGTTGTTATTTAAGGAATTTGATACCAAATTTGTCAAATCTAATGATCAATTTACAAATGTGCCAAATCATTGAGAGGGCCTTAGATTGAATTTATTTGTTCCAAACTTAGTACATACAATCTGTATGCTCCAACTTGCAGGGGAATGTTAGAATAGGTTTAGAATAGGCTAAGTAAGCTTTATTGAAAAGATGTTGAGGTGTACCTATTTGTACCAAGGTTCCTAGATTTGCCTTTACCTATTTCTACTCTTTCCTTTTCATTGTTGTATCACATATAAGTTTCTGTATAAATATAATAACCTAGGGAGACTTTTCAAGCTATCTGAAATATATTTTCTCCGTTTTCTATTTTTCTAAAGTATGTCAAAATAATTAACATAAATAAAAATATATAGCATACAAATTGAAAGTACAACATCTTTCATTTTAAATATACTACCAATAAATTCTCATATCCTGTACAAATGGTTTAAATGCCTCAGTCTAATACTCCAACAAAAAGTATTACCAAATGAAAAATACGTAATTTCATCCAAAAGTTTAACTTCGCAAAATATGACCATCATAAGTTTTAGACTTCCAGTAGTATCAAACTATGCTTTAATGGAACTTTTAACTAGTATTATGAAAACACTAAATAACATTACTCACAAGACTATTATGTTACTGTATACTGCAATCATTACTTTTAAACACAAATGGATTACAATTGAAAAAATACTCACACATTATTGAAGAGATATGCTTTTCCCCGCTGGCAATAAAATGCCTAAGAAGAATAGGAACCAAATATTAAGATGTGAAGTAATTTAGTCCAGCATAACAATTACAGTAACGTTCTGGTAGAAACCAAGCAAAACCTAGAAGACAAAGATTATACATTCAATTAGAAGCAGGAAAGTTTAATTTTCCATTTCCCCTTATAGTTTACATCTCATCTAAATACTTATATTTTAATTAAAATAGCTACTCATACAGTATATGATAATCTTGAAAAATAAACACCATAAAAAGATGGAATGAGAAACAAATATTATGTTTTATAATTATATAAATAAGGAGTAGATGCAATCTAATACAACGTATCTAAACTATATATGCATTATTATAAACAATTTCATTTTTTCCTATGTCATATGTTTTTTATTGGAGGACATCAAGTCTCCACTGTCTATTGTATTGATTCCATTTTCTTAATATAAATGAAGCATCTATGTTGTCTTAGAAACACAGAGTTTTAGCTCTCTCTCTCTCTCTCTAACAATAAGAAAGGACATATTACACTAGTGTCAGTGATTTTTTAAGATTTCCCCCTTTATGGTCCGAAAGACATTACAGTATGTATACTAGTTCTCCAAAAAACAAACAACCTTGTGAAACCCTATAAGGGGATTACCTCTACGCAGGGTATCATGTAAACTCTCAAGAAACCACAATAGGTATTAGTGTACTTTTCACTAAAAGAAGAATTAAGACAGTCATCCCGTCAACAGTTAGAAGGACACATGTAAGTTCTTACTGAAGCCTTTTTCTAGTCATATAACAAAGGACCCTCTTTTCACATCATTGTAGCATAATTTTTGAGACAACATATTGATGCTGTGATAATTTCTACCAATAAAGGGGACAAATACTAAGTGAACTCCTCTATTAGCATATCAACCTGCTGTTACAGATGTAATATAAAGTGTTCATGTGTTTTTACCCAATGGATTAAAAATTGTCGTAGTTAGTTCACCATAGTATCAAATGTTCTGTGGTTAATTAAGTTATGCATGCTTAAAGCCAAAAGAGATCTTGTTTGAGAAGCACGTAAGATTTGATATAAAGTCATTCTTATGTCTTCAATACACAACTTAAGCTTTTGTAGTAATTGCTTCATCAAACTTAAGCAGTCTTATCCAATTATTTCTGAATTTGAAAATTTATCCTCAATATTGAAGTTATAGAGTGAACTAAATTCTCTTGGCCGCAGATTGCAATCTTGTCAGCATACCTTCAATTTATCCATGAACAAGAATATATAGCAAAAGGACTAAAATGAAGGATATTGACAATTCATGCAACAATCCAGTATTTCCCAATAAGATTTGTTGCCATCCTTCATTGTAAAAATAGATGACCCATGAAGTTATTATATTGTAGGCAATCCCCACTCCACAAGGAGACAATTGAAGGATATAAGCCTTTTTTTTTCCACCAAATTAGCCAGAGTTCTTGTTTTCAATAATGGTAGGAGCTGCAATAGAAATGTTGATGAGAATATCATACTTCCACAGGGATTTTGTACAAGATAACTTAAGAGATGAATATATGATATTGCCACTAATGATGTTCTGAGTTCTACTAAGAGTAAACTTTTCCAACTGAATGAGAAATATAACCATCAACTGTCCTATATGTAACTGTTAATTGTAGCTGTCTTTGCCACAAAAAATCCCAATGACCACTCAATCAAATTCAAGAAGCTCTGGGCACCACTGAACAGACCTCAAAATGCATCAAGTTCTCCAACTTATTTAGTATAATCATATAAATCCATTTTCCACGAAACCAGATGATTGTTAGATTAGCAGGAATCTTACTCAATAAACTTTGATACAAATTTAGACATTAAGTGCAAGGTGTAACTTATCACTGGGTTTTTAAATCAATAACCCTGCCATCCAGATTTTGTTTGGAATGATGCAAATTCAAATTAGAAATTTGAAGGCAGTAGTCAAGGTCCAATCTTCTATGACTCTAGGTTAATAACCAGTTTGGTCCATCACAGAAAGATATGGTGAAAAATTAAGGGATGATTTTAACATCCAAAAAGTCAATTTTTTGCTATTTCCCAATGATGAACCCAAGGCTTTTAGAAAAATAAGTTTGCAATCATAACTTCAGCTGTAATGTTTGGTTTTTTCGTATCTCCGCATCATGCATCATACTTGTAGTCCCATCAATTGTACTTGTTCACAATTTTACACAATATCAAGGATATCGATAAATTCATCACCGTATGACCACAAATTAAAATATTGGGTAGACCAAACCGATTGCAAGGATCAAACATTGTTCTTTGCAGTTGTAGTAAATAAAACCCACAATTGTAAAGGCTTCACACCCAACTTAGCATAAATAATCGATTCATCAAAGCTTGATTTCTAACAATCAGGGAAATTCTTCTAGCATATAATCACATCTATCAAATCTCACAAACCCAATAGAAAAACACATAATATTTTCACATATTGACATAAGAAAACTGAAATGAAAAGACATATTTTTCTTTAAATCAGGAAAAAAAATTGCTCTTTTATGCTGGTTTCATCTCACAAACCCCATCTCAAACAACAATATTAGATAAAACATTATTTAACATTGAGTAAAGTTAGAAAGAGAGAAAACCGTACCCGAGAGATGAGATCATCGGTAAGGGCTAGGTGGGTTTTGCAGGACTTGCAACCGTAGGACTTGCCCTCCAGCTCCACCGTGAAGATTCTTCCCATTTTCTTCGGTTTTGAAAGACAACCTCTGATGTCGCCACCACTCACTATTTTTCAACATTCGCTTACCAAGGTAAAGAAAAATCAATTATACAATTGACAATTCGTATGAATTATGACGACAAAGAGACATCTGAAGGATTCTAGCAAGAGAGAGAGAGAGAGAGAGAAGAAAACGCTCACGTGGTATTGAGTTACTGGTAGAATGAAAATTTCAACCAAGATTTTTTCTTTAATTTTTTTTCATCGGTTTTTCTTCCTAACGATAATTTTATTTACATCGTAACTGATGGCCCGTTAATTCAATTCACATATGAACAATTCTTCTTAAAATAAATCTTAATCAATGATCGCTTTGACAGTTGTAATAATTGTTCGCTTCATTAGTTTCCACGAGAAGGAACAATTAACTCTCCTAATTTTGTTTTTCAATGTTTGTATAATTTTAATTTATTTTAATTAATCTGTTAAAGCTTGCTAGTTTGAAGTAATTTTATTATATGTTAAGATACATAATTTAACTTCATAAAATTGAAAATATTTTATTAAAAGAACTAAACTTTCATAATCAATTAGAATAAATTAAATTTTGAGGTCTCTTGAAAAAATGTTAAATCTAAAGATAAACTAAAAAAAGAAAAAAAAAATCATTGTATATACTTATAACTAGTCTTTGTATATGCGCATTGCACGAACATTATTCTAATAATATTTAATATTTAATAATAAAAGTATATAAAATTATTTATGCATGATTATTTGCAATATATATCTTTATTTCATAATATTATGATTTTGTTTTAACTTTGTTATGCAAAAGAAAATGTACGTGTTTCATTGTTAGAGAAAGTAGTGATGTAGACAAATCTATTACAAATAACACGAAATATGTAACATCCCATATAATATTGAAAATTACTAAATAAAGAACTCAATAATTAATAAAGATAAATTCACAAATTTATTTAGAATTTATACAATCATCCAAAGGGATTTAACTATACAAACATGAGAAGAAACTTAAGGATTGAACCACTAAGAGTTTCTATCAAAATTATATACACCTCTTATTTAGTTAGTGTTCTCGACCAACAACTACAAAGTTAGTAAGCTTTCTGACTTTGGGTTTGTTGAGCGAGTAGATACTCAAATAGCAACTCCCAAGTCAGTAAGTCCCTAACTTTGGATTTGCTTAGCGAGTGGACTATCGCTCAATGACTCCCAAATTAGTAAGCCTCTACCTTTGGAATCGCTGAGCGAGTTCATCCTCAATCAGCGAGTCTACATAATTCTGCAGATTAGGATTGTACAAAATCTTGCATTTTCAGTCTAATTTAAGAAGTCTACTAGTACACCAGATACACAACATGTCAATTACAATTCATAACATTCATTAACTTAAACTTAGGGGTGGCAAAACGGGCTAGGCCCAACGGGCCAGCCCGTCAGCCCGTGCTAAAAGGAACGGGCTGGGTTGAAGATTTTAACCCGCCAGCCCGTTCTGGCCCGTCCCGTCCAGCCCGTCAACTTGACAGGCCAAAGTACGGGCTGGCCCGTCCTGGCCCGTTGGCCCGTTTTAAAAAAATAAAATAAAATAAAAATAATTAAAAAGATTAACTTTTTAGATTATATATTTTAAATGTAGAAATATATAATAGTAT
>Ga0214542_1011842_pt1 | contig 11675 bp, 14 predicted proteins | sample CNSS1metaG_FD_160096 | JGI IMG/M metagenome (GOLD analysis project Ga0214542, IMG submission 160096) | Root nodule microbial communities from cowpea collected in UCLA plant growth center, Los Angeles, California, USA - CNSS1 | ecosystem: Host-associated > Plants > Roots > Nodule | place: USA...
CGTCTGTGTTTTTTTCACAAATATGTTTAAGTAAACACAATTTAATGTGATGATCCATTTCTTCAAATATAATTAAACAATATCATTCCCGTAAACGAACACATCGTTAGGGTTCATCACAATAAGATGATAGTTTAGAATGAAGAAATAAGAATAGAAGGATGTAAAAAATTAAAACAATGAGAGGAAAAAATAAAAGAAAAGTTATTAAACCTTTGGAAGTTAACAGAGGTTTGTAAAACTTGGGAAATAACCTCTGTTAAGTATAAATTTTTTTGTTGTACTATACTTGTTTCTAATAGTTATACTTGTTTAAATCTATTTTAATTCAATTTATTTTATAAGATTCATACAAGAGAAAAAAAAAGAAAGATCACACCCATTCACAAAAATCTTAAATCTTAGAAGATTTCTTACAATGACACACAAGACGATCTTGAATCCTATTAAAAATTTCTACTATCTACTAAATCCTACTACCAAAAATATTTTGATAACCTTAATAAAGAAAGAAAGTAAAACACATCCAAGATATTAGAAAAAGAAACAAGATGATTTTAAGAAAATTAAAGTAATAAAAAAGAAAATAAATGATCATCTTCAATGTGATTTGTCTAATCAGATAATTTTAATGTTGGGTTGTCCCTAATCAGTTGGGCCTAAATGCTGGCACATAGGGTGCCAAGGCCCCTCAAGCAGCCAAGGTCCCTCATTTTGCACTTACTTGTCAAAATCAGTGCTCTCGCTCTTCCGTTTTCTCTCCACAGAAGCTGTGCTAGGGTTTGAGTCTTACCCTTCTTTGCGTTAACTGAACCCCATTCTTCAATCCATGTAAGTTGATTCTCCACCGTACCTTTTTCATTCCTAGCTCTATCATTATGATTCAATTAGGGTTCACCATGGTAACCCAACATGAATCTATTTCACTGTTTTACAGATCGTGAATCTCGTTTATGGTCGGTAGTACTCACTTGCTTGGGTGTCGGGATATTGTGCTAGCTTTTTTCTAAGTTAGGGAAGCTAGGGTTTATGTATTTAAATTTATTTTGCCGATTTTTGGTTTGTTTGTATGGCTGTGATGCTTGAATGAGGTTGTTGGTGAATAAAAATGTATGGTGTGTGAGTATGGTGATTGATGTGGCGCTACTCTTTTTCTACATTGCACACTTTTCATAAAATGAAGATTCCTACAGTGTTAACCGTTGGATCGAGCTGAAATGTTAACAGCTGATTCTTAACACAATATTCTTCACTTTGACTGGTCGTATCTTTAATCGGAGATCTGTAGTGAGAGCAGTTTTTATCGCAAGGTCACTATAGTTTGGTTGTTGACAACACTACACACCTTTCTTAAAATGAACATTACTACTTCGTTAACCGTTGGATCGAGCTAATACTTTAACAACTGATTCCTAACACATAATGTTTGACTTTAACAACCTTTTAAGACATTTTTATCACACAAGTTCAAATAGCCTAATTATCAGAATTATCAATTAAATCACTCTTTAAGCACATAAATTCAATTAAATACCCAAAATTAAACACTGAATGAGGGTAAAAATACGCACTCATCAGTGCCTTGGATCCCTCTAAGTATTTTTGGATATTGTAAGGAGTCGTGGTGATACTCCAAGACACATCTCTTATATTATCTGTGTGACATGTCATTTAATTAAAGAAATTATGTAAATGGGGTGTTACAAATGTCATTAATTTAATAATAAAATTTTAAGAAGTGTTTTTTCCACTTATAAAATCTCAAGCTTTATATATAAAGGAATGAGAATTTTTTTCGAAATTAAATGCCTGAAGATTGAAATAATTGTTATATAAGAGTGTCAGTTATAATAAATTTAATTCATTAAAACAAAAGTTAGTCCCTTTATTTCATAATTTTAATTCATAAAAGTTTAGTCCCTTTTAAGGATTAAAAGACTAAAGTATCAATTTTAAGTAGTGTTAATAGATTAAAACTATATTTATTTAATTAAACAGTGACATTAATGTATGAAATGTCTAAATACTTTCTGATGTTACAGTTTGTAATAAATTAACATATTCTTCTTTGTAAGTCCAAAAGTTTATATATAACAATATTTTAACAAATTAAAAAAACAATTCAATCTAATGTTACAGTTTGTAATCAGTTAACGTATTCTTCTTTGTAGTCCAACAAGTTTATAACAATATTTTAACAAATTAAAAAAAACAATTCAATCTATTAGAATGAAACTTAACGGAAGACTCAAAACTTCGAAAAAACACCCTTTGTACTAAAGTCATATCAAACCTAAAATAATCACTTTAAACACTCTATAAACACTCTATAAACACTCTATAAACACTCAAATTAATCATAACTCAAATTGAATATAATAAAAAGATAGGTTAAATATGTGTTTGGTCCTTAACCTTTTAGTGAAAATTGGAATTAGTTCCTCTTGGAAACTTTGAACTAATTTAGTCCCTTAACTATGTAAATGTGTGGATTTAGTCATTTTAACCCAATTTTATAAAGTTTATTTGACATTTCAAACACATTTCATTATAGTATATTAGTTTGGTTATACCATTTGACACATGTTCGGTTTAGTGTTGTCTGAGAAACGCGTTTGAAACATCAAATAAACTTAACAAAATTTAGTTTAAAGGACTAAATCCATGAATTTCTAAAGATAAGGGACTAAATTATACGTATCCGGATGAGTGGTGTCTGAGTCTTAGTGTATTTTTTGCAAGTCATAACATGATGGGTTGACATATGTATGTTGAACTAAGAAATTGTATGTAACTGCATGATAAACTATTTTTCGGCTCTAGCTTACCCTTCTATTGTTTTTTGTATGTTTAGTATGTGTGGTTTTCTCTTTTTGCGATAATGATCAATTTATTGATGTGAGCAGATGCGAGGAACACCCGTGGTCAACAGGGAGGTGATGGTTCCGCTGCGTAGCCCACCTGGGCTAGATTCTACTATTTTGGGCTTTCTGATAGAGCTATGGCCCATGTACTATTTTTGTCCTTTAAAACGCTAATAATTACTGTCAAGTTCTTGTATTTTGTTTAGTCTTGGCCTCTTGGTGTGCCTTGGATCCCTCTAAGTATTTTTGGATATTGTAAGGAGCCGTGGTTATACTCCAGGACCCATCTCTTATATTATATATGTGACATGTCATTTAATTAAAGTAATTATTTAAATGGGGTGTTACATTTATGGTATCAGAGGAGTTCGTCCTTTGGATGACCTGAGGTTGTGGGTTTGTCATGCCTTGCAGGCGTAAGTTGTCAAGTCTAGTCGAGTTTGTCAGTGAATCCAAAAGTTTTAAGAACAGAAAACGTCTTGATAAAGTGATGTGGTTGCACACTCATGACTATATCAAAGGTTGTTTTTCCTTTCTTAATTCTAATGGTTTGGGAAAGGAAGGGTGACAGACAAAAGGTTTGGTTGTTTGTAGATGATGGATTGTTGCCTTGTATGTTGTAGTTTGTCCTATTACGCCCCAATGTTTTGTGTCTGGTGTTTGTAGCGATGAGGGAATGCAGATTCAAGGTCAACTTGACCTACTCACCATTACAAGGATTGGTAGGGCCTATGAGACAATCTCTTATCTCCAAGATGTGAAGATGTAGAGGGTTATATATCAATGGATGATGAAAGTTGAGTCTTGGTTTAGAAGGCTGAGAAATGATGTTGGAAGTTAAGAAGCAACGCTTTGGGCCGAAGGAGCTACAAGATTGAGTTCTAAGATCGTATACCACAAGTTTTAAATGAAGTGTTGAGTTCAGAGATTAGTATAAAAAGAAATTGGTGCGTGCTCGTGAAGCAAGGTTTGAGGAATCAACTTGGCTTTACGTTGTGACAATGTCTAAGGTTTGAAGTGGAACAATGTGGAAGGTTTGAGGTTAAAGGTGGAGGCCATGAAGTGTATAGAAAAGCAGACGTGTAGTTGGAAGCTTATAGGAGGCGGAGCTTTGAAGATCAACCAAGTATGAAGATGTTATAGGAAAAGGAAGTATATTTGGAATTACATATCAGATCAATTCAATAAGGAGTAGTTGGGTCTTCTCAGCAATAGTAGTTACCCAAGTTAAGAGTAGAAGGGATGTTCTAAGTAAAATGGCCCACAAAAGAGGAAGGTTTGACATTGGATATGAGATATACAATTTCAAGTATCATAAGGAGAAGCACATAGTTAAGTTTGTTCTTGTAGAGGAGGACAATTAGTAATGTCACAACACAGGGAAAGAGGAAAGGAAAACAAAAGTTTTGAGTAGCTATGAGAGTGTTTGTGATGATTGGTACTAAAGTGGTCAACATAGCTGATCTAATTTAAAAGATACATGTTACAAAGGTGGTGATTGGATTATGGCTTTTGGCTTCGCTTAGGGTCGTGCACTCTTTGATGTTGCCAGTATGGTAAAGGAGTCATGGTTGTCTGTAAGAAGGAGTTGAGTTTGAGATTGTGGTTTTTCCTACAGTAGCGGCCAAGTGAAGATTCACTCAGGTGTGTGGTGCCTTCGTGATGATCAAAGTATTTAAATTCAAACCCGATTTGAATTGTTTCCTTTGCAAGGTTGGGACATAGTCTCAAGGGTGAATTGGTTGTTTTCTCAATCTCATTCTGATGAGCTGGGACAACTAACGAGGTGGTGTACTTTGATTAAAAAGGGATAAGTCAGTGATTGTCTATGAAGTACGAATCAAGCTAAATAGTGGGGCAGAGTGTCACGTGAATCAGAGTCACCTGACAAAGGAAAGTGCATGATAGATGCAAAGGATCTCAGTAGTAGAAGAGTTTATAGACGTGTTCTTAAGCAAGTACTAGAATTTTAACCTTTGGTGTGGTGGAGTTCATTTTTGCATTGGTGTCTGAAGGACGACTTGTGCCAATAGTTCCTAATTGGATGGTTCCTACTGAGAATTTGAAGTAAATACGGAAGTAGGGTAGACGTTGGCGAACTAGTGGCTCAAACTAAGTATAACCACAAGGATGACTACAAGTTTGTTGAATCTTAAAGGAGAGGTAGTGGGAGGATATATTGTTCAAGGGTAAACGTTGAATAAGGAGGATAGAATTTTCGAGCCTATGGTTTTAAAGGGTGGAAACATGATGAAGGTAACGAATTTCAAATAAGTTAGCGGTATCATCAAGGTTTAGTAGCAAGTTTTCCAAGTTTGAAGAGAGTCTTTAGAATGATCAAGATGAGTATTAACAAAGGTTGGAGTGACTAGTCGGACATATGGTTTAAAAAGGGTGGATACAGTGTTGAGAAAATACGATGTTAAGACTATTAAAAGGGGAGTCCAAAGGGTTTTGCAAGTTCTATAGAAGTTTTGGAGAAAGGTTTCTCAATGATGATTGCTTTCTTGTAACGACAGACATGAAAGGAGCATCATTTTGAGTAAACAAATAAGTGACCTTGTATGGTGATCATAGTAGCGCAACGAGATGATGGCAATTGATACTTATGAAGGGTAAAAGGTGCGTGAAAAGAACTATCTTATTTATGACCTAGGGGGTTGCTACGACAACCAGTTCTTTATAAACAACAAATGTGTCATTCTTATAAGTATCAGTTAATGGATGTTTAGTGAGCAGTTAGAGTTGGAATTATGGAGTTGCTCAAAGAAAGTTGTGCAAGAGAAGTAGGATATGGTTTGAGTTATGATTTCAAGTTAGGGTGCCAACTTGGAAGTGAGAAGGGAATTGAAGATCCTTGATTTGACGAGGTAAGAGTTAGAGTTGGTTGAGAAACATAAGTGTTTGGGTTGAGAAGAGAATGTGTGAGGAGATTTCATTAGTCTAGTCATCTGACTAGCATTAGTGAGTCTCTCAAGAAGGTTGAGAAAAGGCAAATCAGAAAATCTTAGTTTGAGGTATATCGTGGAGTTGCGTGGTACGAACCAGACTAGAAATTTGAAGTCAATGGAAGTTATGGTTCTGAGGTTTTGTGGAATGTTGCCTATAAGTTAGGGGATTAAAGATGAAGATAGGATGCCAAGATCATATGATGAAGGAAGCAGTTGAAGGTTTAAATGGGAAACGGAACAACTCGGTAGTGAACTTTGTTCCTTGGTTGAAGCCAACAAAGGAAGCAAAATGTAGGAGTCTTGTTATACATAAAAGTGGTCAAAAGTGTTAATGGTGTGACAGTAGGCCAACACTCAAGAGTGATCAAGTTAGTGGAGTGATGCATAAATGAGTGAACAAGGTGATGTGAAGTGATAACAAACATGTTTTAGTTTGAGACTTAAGGTCATCTGAGACTTTGATAAAAACCTATAAGATGTAGTGGAAAGCATATGGTAGGTGAGTTAGTATATCAGATACAAGTTAGTTTGGCAAGTATGAAGAAGCATTCCAGTTTTAAGATTGCAAGTTGGAAGTTACTTCGAGTGTAGTGACTAAGGCAATCTACACAGCTGAACACATATCGCTTAGCACAAAGGCAAAGTATCCAGTGACTATAGGTGTTGGAGTCGTTTTATCAGTCCTGTCGAAGTGGCGGTTGTTGAAAAAATGAGGAAAACATAGTTTTCTTCCTATTCCATCGGTGAATTTTCGAGGACGAATTTTTTTTTTGTTGGGGAGAATGTAAGGCTCAATTATTTTATGCTCTTATTTTTAAGGGCTGTCCCTAATTAGTTGGGCCTAAAGGCTGGCCCATAGGGTGTCAAGGCCCCTAAAGCAGCCAAGGTCCCTCATTTTGCACTCACTTACCAAAATCAGTGCCTTCACTCTTCCCTTTTCTCTCCACAGAAGCTCTACTAGGATTTGGGTCTTACCCTTCTTTGCGTTAACTCAACCCCATTCTTCAATCCATATAAGTTGATTCTCCACCGTACCTTTTTCATTCCCAGCTCTGTCATCATGATTCTAACTAGGGTTCACTGTAAGACCCTTATGAGTTTGGGCATGGAACTGTGTAGTTCCCATCGGCTACTAAGTGGCGAGGAGTCCTTAGTATGGTGATTACATGCGTCGGGCGCACGATGGTCAAGGAACAATGGTGTTCTTGTCGGCTGCTATTTGGCGAGAAGTCCATAGTATGCTGATTGCGTGCGTGTCAGGGTCCAAGTCGAGAAGGCTTGGATGATTTACTACAAACGAGGAGTCTGTAGGGCAGGACTATGAACGAGATAGGCTCATAGGGTTGGACCACGAGTGAGTTAGTTTCGTGGAAGCACAGTGAAGTCCCAAGATCTAGTTCATGTAATTGACTCATGAAGGACTATGAGTTCATGGATGGGTAATTTGAAAACAATGAGATATTTAATTATGTTATTTTGGGATGGGTGGAATATTTATTTCATGTGTATTTTTAATTATTATGCATAGCTCACCCTTTCTGTGTGTGTGTGGCGATGATCGGATAACTTGTTATCCAGGAGCAGATGATTTGACAAATAGGCCAGGAGATGCTTAGACTCGGAGCGAGGGATAGCATGGGATTTTATATCTATATTTACTATTTTGGTTTTGAGATAATTATGTAACCTTTTGGGAGCCATTTGAATATTATTTCAGTTTTATAAATTATGGACTCTTGTTTTTATTACGTGTTAATACAAGATTTAAATTTCCCGCATTCTGGGAAATGAGCTTTATTCATAAATGTGTCTTATTTATGTTTTTTTATTTATTTAAATCAGTAATATTCCTTAGGGATGTTACAATTGGTATCAGAGCAAAAGTTTTGAAAATATTTTTAAATATTTTGGGGCTAGTGGGGAATGAGCTTATCGATGTGGTTGTTTGTTGTGTGTTTGTGTTGAATGTTGAAGAGGTGTGAGTGGTTTTGTTTGACTAAGTGACTGATTTTTAACAGTTGAATATGGTGTATCCAGGTTATGGCTGCTAACCGGAGGCTATTCACCGGATGGTGGATGCGATGCAGACGACTATAGCAGCGCAACCTAGAACGACCATTGCACCAGTTAGGGTGCTGACTGTGGAGGACTTCTTATGCCACAAGCAAGCGGAGTTCACTGGCAAAGTCTCCCCCGATGAAGCGGATGCATGGCTCTGCAAGTGTGAGAAGATTTTTAAGGTGATGAACTGCACTGATGAGCAAAAGCTACTCTTTGCCTCCTATTTGCTGAATGATGATGCAGGGTATTGGTAGGCAGGAATGCAACAGTAGATGCAAACCCGAGATGAATAGGTGGAGTGGACTAGCTTCAGGACACGGTTCCTGGAGAAATGTTTCCCTGACACAACCAGGCAGGACAGGGAGGCAGAGTTCCTCGCACTGCAGTAGAGAGATATGACAGTGCAAGAGTACGTGAATACATTTGAACATCTGGCGAGGTACTACTCGTAGAATATAACAGAAGAATGGAGATGTTTGAAGTTTGAGCGAGGACTCAAACATGAACTTAACAAGGTGGTGACACCATTGCGGGAGAGGAGGTTCCCAGTCTTAGTGGAACAGGCCAAGAGTGCTGAACATCTGGCGAAAGGTCCTAGTACAGTGGTCTGACATCAGAGGAATGTTGCAGAGGTGAGACTAATGAAGAAGCCTTACAACCGACCACAGGCATCTCAAGGTCCCACTTGCTACCAGTGTGGCGGACCCCATCTAAAGAGGAATTGTCCTCAGCTGATAGGTAGAGTAGGAGGGTCAGGCGACCGTCGCAAATGTTTTATATGCGACAAACCGGGACACTTTGCCAATAACTGTCTGGAAAAGAAGAATTGGGGTGTGAAGAAGCCAGCAGCATCGCCAGTAGAACCTCAAGCGGCTGGGAGGGTTTTTGCCATGACATCCATTAAGGCTACTCAATCAGGTAACCTAATATTACAATGTTGTTTACTTATGGGGCCATGTGTTTTATGGTGGTGGCCAAGCCAGAGAAGAAAACTGCTGCGGAGGTGATCCAATCTGTACTGGTGGCCAACGAATATGTAGATGTCTTTCCAAATGAAGTGTCACCATTGATTTAATTCCTGGTGCAGGTCTAGTGGCTATGGCTCCATACAAAATGGAACCGGTTGAGCTCGCAGAACTCAAGAAGCAAATTGAGGAACTGTTGGAGAAGTAGTTTATTCGACCGAGCGCATCACCTTGGGGTGCTCTAGTTTTGTTAATGAAGAAGAAGGACTGGAGTTCGCGACTCTGTGTGGATTATAGGCAGCTGAATAACCTGACTATTAAAAACAAGTACTGCCAAGGATCGATGATTTATTGGACCAGTTGAAGGGAGCAAGGGTGTTTTCCAAAATAGAATTGAGGTCAGGGTATCACCAGATTTTGGTTAAACCAGAAGATGTGCAAAAGATGGCGTTCAGGTCCAGATATGGTCACTATGAATATGTAGTGATGCCATTTGGAGTGACGAATGCACCGGCGGTATTCATGGATTACATGAATACGATTTTCCGACCCTGGTTAAATAAGTTTGTTGTCGTCTTCATTGATGACATTCTTATCTACTCGAGGAATCGGGAAGATCATGTTGATCATTTGAGGGTGGTTTTGGATGTGCTCAGAGAACATCAGTTGTACGGCAAGTTATCCAAGTGCGAGTTTTGGCTTGAGGAAGTGCAATTTCTTGGGCATGTAATATCTGCTAAAGGTATTACGGTGGATCCATCCAAAATAGAAATGGTGTTGAAGTGGGAAAGGCCTAAGACAATGACAGAGGTGAGGAGTTTCTTGGACTTGGCAGGTTATTACAAAAGGTTTGTGGAGGGATTCTCAAAGAAGGTAAATCCTCTAACACAACTCACGAGGAAGGATCAGTCATTCTCTTGGACGAAGAAGTGTGAAGAATGTTTTGAGGAGATGAAAAGATGTTTGACTACCGCTCCAGTGTTAGTAATTCCTGATACTAAGAATATGTTTGAAGTGTATTGTGACGCCTCTTATCTAGGTTGGGGGGTGTATTGATGCAAGAAGGGAGGTTAGTGGCGTATGACTCACAGCAGTTGAGGGTACACGAGAAAAATTACCCGACTCATGATTTAGAGCTAACAACCATTGTGTTCGCCTTAAGTCTTGGAGGCATTATCTGTACGACTCTCAATTCCAAGTATTCAGGGATCACAAAAGTTTGAAATACTTGTTTGACCAAAAGGAGCTGAATATGAGGCAGCGCAGGTGGATGAAGTATCTGAAGGACTATGACTTTGAATTGCTCTATCATCCGGGCAAGGCAAATGTTGTAGCCGATGCTTTGAGTCAGAAGAAGATGCATGTGTCTTGCATGATGATAAAGGAGTTAGAGTTGATTGAGAAACTCCGAGATATGAATCTGGGGATGCAGTTTGGGCAAGACTCTATACAGTGTAGCTTGCTAAAAGTCACTGATGAATTTTTGAATGAAATTCATGTGGCTCAGGGACACGATTTGGAATTGCAACAGTTTGTGGGGTGGTTAGGCATAGAGAAAGGGAAGGATTATCAGATGGGAGAGGATGTCATTCTACGTTTTAAAGGTAGAATGTGCGTACCAGGAGGACCTAATTTCAGGAGGCAGATTCTGAAGGAGGGTCGTCAAAGTTGTCTTAGCATACATCCAGGTATGACTAAGATGTATAAGGATTTGAAGGAGTCCTTCTGGTGGAATGGAATGAAGTCAGATGTTGTAGACTTTGTAGCTCAATGTTTGGTATGTGAAAAGGCCAAAATTGAACACCAAAGGCCAGGGGGTACACTACAACCACTAGACGTACCTCAGTGGAAGTGGGATAGTATCTCTATGGATTTTGTGACGCATCTTCCGAGGTCAACAAAGGGCCATGATTCAATCTGGGTGATAGTGGACAGATTGACAAAATATGCACATTTCTTGCCTATGAATCAAAAGTGGTCGATGGACAGGTTAGCCGAGTTGTATGTGCGAGATGTGGTGAGATTGCATGGAGTACCCGAGAGCATAGTGTCAGACCGTGATCCTAGATTCACATCACTGTTTTGGCAATCATTGCAGGTGGCTTTGGGCATACAGTTGAGGTTGAGCACAGCTTATCATCCTCAGACGACCATACAATCTCTAGAAGACTTATTGAGGTCTTGTGTGCTGGATCACATGGGAAACTAGAATGAGGTGTTACCTTTGGTGGAGTTCACCTACAATAATAGTTACCACTCTAGTATTGGCATGGTGCCCTATGAAGCATTGTATGGAAGAAGGTGTAGAACTCCATTGTGTTGGTATCAGGATGGTGAAGCTTTTGTTCTTGGTCCTAAGTTTCTGCAACAGACGACTAGTAAGGTCAAGTTAATCCAAGATCGTATGCGAGCAACTCAGAGTAGGCAAAAGTCTTATGCTGATAAGAGGAGATGGCCACTTGAGTTTGATGAAGGAAACCATGTATACCTCTGGGTTATTCCAACCACAGATATCGGAAGGGTTCTTAAATCAAGTGTGTATACCTTTAATGTGTTAATTGTATTATTTTGATTAGAGCAGACGTAGTAGGTTCGTGGGTTGTGTGTTGTTAGTGTTTGAATACAGATTGTGTAGAATAAAATAGAGTTTTTGTACACCAAGTTTCGTTTAGATATAGGTATCAAAATACTTTTTTTTATTGATATAATATGTTAACTGAAAGTTAAAGGGTATAGTTTATTTAATTATATACTTGGAACAATGCAGCAACATATATATATATATATATATATATATATATATATATATATATAAAAGAGAATATAAGCGTTTA
>Ga0214542_1011846_pt1 | contig 11667 bp, 4 predicted proteins | sample CNSS1metaG_FD_160096 | JGI IMG/M metagenome (GOLD analysis project Ga0214542, IMG submission 160096) | Root nodule microbial communities from cowpea collected in UCLA plant growth center, Los Angeles, California, USA - CNSS1 | ecosystem: Host-associated > Plants > Roots > Nodule | place: USA...
ATTTGTGTTTTATCTTTTTTTTTTTTTTTTTTTTTATAAATCTGACATTTATGTACCCTGTGTGCTGGTATGACAGAGAAGGTATCTTTGCCAGTGGAGCCGCTGATGATGCTATACGCCTTTTTGTGGATGACAATGAAAGTCAGGTATGCCTATTATTTACTTGTTAATGCAGTTACCCGAATACATAAGCAGTTCAAATGACACATTGTCGTCATTCATTCCTAATGTACTTTGTGTACTTATTGCCTAATAGATAAATTCAGTTGTCAGGATGTAGTGTGTAATTGTAAAAAAATAGGTTTAGTTATGATTGGGACTAGTTTATTCATTGAATATTTTAGAAACTACGGATGGGAATGTTTACTTGAATATTCACGTCTCAAACTCAGAAAAGTGCTTGTGTTCTCCTGCTGGAAAATTCTCTCATATATTGGGTATCCTAATTAAGAAGTGAATATCAGTTACTAAGTTGGTGCTGCACGATAAATCGCAAAGACTTTGTTTGGTTTAAAGTTTAAATGTCCAGCTAACCTGTGCTGTATTTTTCTGGTTTTAATGATAAGAAAATTTAATCTGCTGGTCAACTGTGGCTGTTGGTCCCTCAACCTAAGGACCTCTTTTTTCCTCATTCTGACTACTGGTGGGGAGAGCAAGTGTCATTGTTTATCATGACACGTAATTTTAACTCACTAGGGATGCCAGTGGGAGCATATTGGTATTTTATACTAGCATGTTTATTCTAAAGTGTAGGAAGAGTCTGCACAGAAAGGAGAAGCATCGGATTCTTTGTGCCCATTAATAGTTTCGTTTCTGCTGTAAAATCACGCACTTTAAATCAGACACTTCGTGATTCTATAATGCCATTGGCTATTTGTGCATATCATTAGCCTGGAATTTCTTGATTTGTTTGTACTTGCTAACAAGGACAAGAGTAGCAAAAGACATGACAAACCAATGCCAAATGTTTCTTTATTTACAACATAAATGCAGACAACGCTCAGTCACTCAGTGATAATATTAACTGTATTTGCAACTGTATTTATCTGGATCTAGTTTTTATTTGAACAATGTTTTATTTTGAAGAGATTAGCATGATGTTCTTGCATACTGTTTGAGTTTACTGACGAGCTGGAGCAGCTGGTTTCCATTTTTTCTTAATATAATAATCTCCCTTCTCAATTTCAATGTATATTTTCGTACTTGCATCGGATCCTTTTGTTTAGATGCTCTTCTCGGTGTCTGAGAACGTTGGGGTGTTTTGAACCTCTACAGCTGTGCTGTTGTTATTAAGAGATAAATCATTGAAAGCCAAGTCCCTGAAAAATTCAAACTACTATGAGATTGTATGATTGTGTTGTAAGATAATGACCAAAATTGAACACTAGGATTTTAAATAATTGACTGTCTTTGTAGATCGTAGATGCATACCACTATCTAGAAACGAAAAAAAGAAGGTTAAAACTGACAATTTTATTGCTTAGGTTGATGGTCCTCTCTACAAGTTGCTGCTAAAGAAAGAGAAGGCTCATGACATGGAAGTAAATTTTGTGCAGTGGAGCCCTGGGGTAAGATTCTTATACGCTACTCTAATGGAATCGCATTGATAACGCAACGAGTATCTGTTTCCACACACATCGAGTGGATGGAATTGTGGATTTCACTGCTAAATTAGATAATGCTCTTAGCTTATCGTGTCTGTGTCTGAATATGGTCTCTTAATATCATTGTGATAACTTGTATGATCTATGAAGTAATTGTGGTTTGTTGGTATCTATTATCAGTAATGTGTTAACTGACAGGCATTGGTAGACTTTGCACCACGAAGGATAAAATACATTTTCTTTAGTGTAAAAGGAAATTTAGAAAACATGTAGTTTGCTAACGACTCCCTAATAGCTTACAAAATCTTAGGGGCCATTTTGATTTTAGAAAAAAGTTCTCTTTTCACTATTAGTTATAAATACAACTTTGTTTCCTGTTTTTAAAGATTTGTATAGGGACATTGAAGATAACTTTTTATTCTTTTCATTGTTTCGTGCTCAAATCTTTCAAAGAATCAAGTACAAACTAGAAAGTAATTCTGTATTAAAAGTAAACAGGAAATAAAAACGATTATTTTTTCTTAAATCAAACAATCATTTACATATTTAGAGAATGGTGACCTATATTATATTAGCATTTTTTTCTTGTGTCTGTCTCTGCAATTGGTAACAGTTTTATTTACTAAATAGGAGAAGCCGCTGCTAGCCTCGGCAAGCGATGATGGGACAATCAAGGTGTGGGAGTTGATATCATAATGATGATGCTAGTTTTTTCTCATTTGCTGTATGAGTAGCACAAATTTACTCTGATGGAGCCTATAGAAGTGCTAGATGTGCAGGCACCCTCATAGTTCTTTTTCTATTATCTTAAGTTACATTTACTACAAATTTGAAACAGATATTGATTATTGTATTTTTTAGGGAAGTCAGGAGTGTGACTGTAAATTGTAATTACTGTCAACTAAACTTTTACATTTTTGCTCAAGAGTTGCTAAAAATTTGCTTACTCTAGGGTGAACTGGGATCGTAAATATGCTTTACTTTCGTTAGTTATAATGATAGAATGAAAAAGAAGGATACTCACTAATCAAGGTGGCAACTTGATGTCTGAACTGATTTCCATAACTATAGCAAGATGTAATTGAGTAGCAAACCCCATGCCCACAATTTCTTGACGGGTCACAAATCTAGCTTTGAGTTTTCACTAAATTTTGTTAGCCGTAAATTTCACATTTTCACTAGTATGCCCCCCAACAATGTATACTGCACAGGGAGGACTAGTGTATAAAAAAATGAGCATCATAAGTATCGAGATATACACTACAGAGGTAGATGACATGAGGGTCCAAATGCAAATGATTCCTTCACTTTTTTGGTAGGTAAAACTGTTATATTAATTCTGATGAGTACTTGAACATTTAACATTTGACTATACAATTTGAAAGAGTTTTGATGAATCATGACTAAACAGATGCATTTCTGTTTTCGTGAATAAAATTTCTTCTATCCAAATTGGGCTCGTTTAAATCGTTGGCATTTGTTGCAATAAAATATGCTTGAGTCAGAAACGATGCATCTTTTAACCCCAATACACGTTACTTTTTTTCCATGAAAAAAACTAGCGTAATTATTTCTCAAAGGCTGAAAGTTATTTATTTACATTACATATGTGACTTCTTAAGCATTTGGGAAATTGCTTGAACTAATTAATGACTTGATTTTTCTCGAAAGAAAGAAAGACACAAGTGCTGAAACTGAAAACAGTGACAATGAATAAAATATAACAACTTGATAATAGTTTACAAATTTGAAGTTCCGAAATGTTGGTTGAGTTATTGAAACGTATCTTAAAAATCCCCGAAAATGTAATTGTGAAAAAAGAAAAAAAAAAACAAATATAAAGATTATGATTACTAAACAATCCGTGATGAATATGTGGTTGTCGTTAAAGTGAATCACAGAAACGAAAAATCTAACACCTGTTCTCTATTCTTAGTCCAGCAGCATTTGCTCTTGTACACTCTTCAACCAAAGCCTCTCGTGCAGTGGAGATTCTGGTTGTAACCAAAGGGGCATCAAAAGCTGCGCAATCTATCCAATCCTTCAACAGCTCCTCCTGACCCCACATATCAGGAATCCAAACCCTCCCAGCCACTTCAACTCTATGCCGCTTCAGCCTCTCGCGTCCACTATCCTCTTCTAAACCCTCTTGCAATGCCATTTTCTCCTCCTCACAAAGAATGGATTTTGAAGCAGATGGGTCTTCCTCGGTCACACCCTTATCTCTATCAATACCATCGTGGCTAACTTCACTCAAGGAGAATAAGGGGTTTTGCTGTTGCTGTTGCTTCTGTTCCTCCATGTTGTTGATGATATCTTGAGTTGTGTTAAGGTCCAATGGGTTTGAAGGAATCTGGTGATGAGATTCAGCAGAGGATCGGTGAGCCATTGAAGGGTTTTCATGCAATTGGAGAAAGGGTGGGTGTTGTGTGGGGAATAAAGGAAAGGGAGTGGGTGGGAAATCAGTTTACACGTCGCCCACAGAGTTTCTTTTGTATGGTAAGTGACAAACCTACGTGTCTTGTTTGAGAAGGGATTCTATTTGTGTGGTGTCTCAGTTCCCACTCCCTCACTGTTATTAAATATGCCAAAATGGAATGAAAAGAAAAAGAAACACTCTCTTCTCTTCTCTTCTCTCTCTCTCTGCTAAAACAAAGCAAACACCATTCCTTCCATTGATTTTTTTTTGGAGGATTCTGAGGTTGACGTTCATCTCTCATTCTTCCCTTTCAACCAATCACCTTCTCCTATCTGATTTTTTTTTCTTTTTTCTTTTTTCCGATGGTAATATTTTTCATTAAATCATTATTCACTCCAAAAATACATATACACTTCTGTCTTCTGACGTGCTTTTGATGAGACAGATACGCTTTAGATGCCAGAACAGATATTTCTGTTATTCTTTTCAAACTTTTTCCCTTACGACAATATTAGTGTGAGCTCTTCGTATCACACAATAACTTTTTTATTTTTCATTTTATTTTTATAATTGAGTTTAAAAACACAACAAAATCAACGATTTTTCTTTTGGTGAACAGACCAAAAATATCAGATGAAACACCAAATATATATATATATATAAGGAGTGGAAAAATGGTTACCGCGTAAATTAAAATATCTTTCATTCTAACACAAACTTCTTAAAAGAACAGTATTTTTTTTTTTGTTATCTTGTAAGTTGAGCTTATTTAATCATTCATTGATTTTATTGGAATTTGAGAGTTTTATATTGTTCTCAGATTTTATAATCTTTCGTTTTCTTATTTATTTATAACCTGTGTATTACATTTTCAATTGTTACACAGGAAAAAAAATCAATATTGTCATTGAATTCTAAAATTTTATTCAAACTTAGACAAGTTTAGAATTAAAAAATCAATCGAAACCTCTAAAACTACTCATTGTGGAAAAGGAAGATAGAAGAGAAATCTCATTTTAATCCATTGCAAGCTTTTTTTGTCAATTTCATAACGAGCATTCTCACAGTAACCATCATGGCTAGAAAAAACAAATACCCAAATATTTCAAATTCTCATGAATAACTTTTCAACGACTTGGACGCATGTTTATGATAGATTAAAGTGGAGGATAGGGAAATAAAAAGCAATAATCATGCGATAAGTGAGTTTAATATTATAAAAAAATTTATATTGTCCACCAATAATAAGAATGATATTAATGAATTGTATATAATTGTCGTAAACGTCAAGGAATTTACACTGCATAAAAAAATTAGTCTATAAACAAATTAATTTATATAAGTACAGTAAACATTCATTTAAGTTTGTATTTTGATTTTGAGAGTTTGATGTTAATTTTATTGAGATACAGACTTATGAAGTTTTATAAGTTATATTATAATATGAAATATTAATGGTCATATAATTACAATATCAAATATTATCAGTGTCAAAAATTTATAGGAATTGTGAAGATATTAAAGATAAGAGATATAAGAGATATGTTACCGAAGGAAATTATTATTTTATATTATTTACATGAGTGAGTTTAAAGATTTTCTTTATTTATCATCGGATCAGTTAAATGAAGCTAAGGGTGTGTTCTCTACCTTTTGTTACATCTTACACAATGGTCAATCGAAAATCACATGTGAATGAATTGAAAATAATTATTACATGATTTTACTTGATCTTTTCTGAAATAAAGTTACAAAATTATTGATTCGAAAATTTTCCCTTTATAAATATGAATTTAGATGGAATACAAATTTAAATGAGTACATATTTAAACAAACATTTACTGTAACACTTAAGATGATTTTAAGATATTAGGAAAAATAACACCGACCCAATTTTCTTAAGAAATCAATTTTTTTTAAACATGTTTTATAATTTCTTCCTTTATTTATTTTTCTTCCCTCCAGAACTATTTCATACACAAACGGCCAAATAACGAATAAAAAAAAGTTTTGATTGTACCTTGAGCTATCTATACCACATTATTATTTATATCGATTATTATTTTCCTTTTTGATGAAAAGAAAAGCATCAATTATGAAATTTGAGATGTACCTCATGTTTGTGTCTTTTCAACACCGTATAGGACAGATTCGACTAATATACCAAAAAAAATTATTAACGTACACAAATTATTAATGTGTACTTGTGGATGAGTGTGAGAGAAATAAGATCTAGAGAGGAAAAATGAAAAATATAACAAATAATGTAAGGAAAATTAAATAATTATGGATTGAGCTCTGGAATAGCAAATGCCTCTTTTTTCTTTAAAAAAAATGGAGATGGAATGAAGTTAAATTGTTTTCATATAGAATATAAGTTATTTGAAAGAATTTATTAAAATAAACTGAAAATAGGATATAAATATATATTATAACTACTTTTGAAACTCCTTTGAAGCGCTTAAAAAAAGATCTATCTCATAAAAAAAGCTGAATAATTTATTTTGGATAGACTTATCTCAACGTATATTTAAACTTGTAAGTTAATTCAATTTTTCAGAGATTTAGTTTTTAATTTTTTAAATGTAAATCAAATTGAATCCGCGGTTGAATGAATTCGAGCTATCACTTATTAACAATAACTTTTTTATATTTTTTAATATAATTATTTATGATTTTTAATTATATAAGTTGACCGTTTAATTTTTTTTAAATACTTTAACGTTGTCCAGTTATATTTAAATACCTTTTTTATCAATCACTACTTGTCTCATTTTACCCGTTAGTTGCACTTGCACACCAGGAAGAAAAAACAAATAAATGTCATAAAATAAAATCAGCAAAAAGAATAAAACTATTCAATTTTGAAACAATTTAATTCTTCATTTTGAATCGGTCTCTGTCTCAATAAAGTTTACAATAATTTAGATAGAAAATTTTTAAAAAGTAATTAAATTTAAGAGAAAAAAATATATTTTTATAGTATATATTTTGTTTGAATATTAACTTTATTAATTATTAAAATTCTAGTAATTTGTCGAAGCATTAATGGCTAAAATTATAAAGTTTCAAATTAAAAAAATCATATTTTCTTTCTTCTTTTTACTGTAAAAGTTAAATTGTCGTATCTAAAATCTAAATTCAATATTTAAGTAATGTTATTGTTATGGATTTAGTTTTTCTAGGACAATATAGATAATAGAGTTTAAAATATAACTTTTTTTTTTTTTTTTTGTTTTAGGTTTTCGTCCACCATAATTTCTTGTAGTTTTAGATGAAAGATAACAAAGAATGAATCAGATATACTTGATTGAATAAGAATGAATCAAATTTAATTTATCAATTTTTCGTTCAAAGTAAGTTTTATTTTGTTTTTCTTAAATATTGAATTTTCAGTTTTTTATTTTATGTGAAGTTTTTGTCTTGGCCTATGAAATCTAACTGGAAAACGAGTTTATATAGTGACATGTTTAGTTTTTTTAATAAGGTTTTATATACATTAAAATTTCCATGACTCTTTTTTTATCTTTGATGTGGGTGATTTGAAGAGTGAAGTGTTTAGAAGTAGGAGAAACTATTTAAATTTCGTAATTGTAGTTAAAATAAATTGTAAACCCTATAAGATGAAGATATTGGATGTCTTTAACAATGTAGGTTTTTGTTGGATAAAAAAAGGATACACCTAAACTCTTGATTTTTGTGTGGTTGTTTAGGTGTGAAAGTTGAAATTGTAATATTAAAGTTATGTTAATAAGATTGGGTTATACAAGTGATTATATAAGCATATAATGCTGTAATTATTTTGTAAGAATGAATTAAATTTAGTATATTTGTTGTTGAATGAATAAAGTGTTTAAATATAATTAAATTGAGATAACTATATGAGTGGTGTTAAGGAAGAAATGCTTAGAATTCAAATTAAATGCATTGGTTCAACTGAAAATCAAATTCAGTTATAAATCAATTAAACGATAAATTTTTTTCTCAAACAAATTATAATTTTAGTAAGAAAGATATTAAACTAATTTTATATTATATTAGAGTTTGTACCCTCAAACTCTATTTTAAACAAACAACTTATCAAAACAATTAGTTGCTTAATAATTTTGGTATTTGAGCGATGAAAAGTGTTGTGGGTTATACAATTGTTCTGTGACGAAGGTCAAGTGAATCAAGTTATAATCTAAGTGAGATTCCTAGTAGGACAATTACTGAGGGAGATTATTGCAGGTGACATCAATTGTCCTGTGACAAAGGTTAAGTGGATCGAGTCACAATCTAATCGTGACGATTGAATTGTTACACTCTTAAATAAAAAGAATTGCACCTTGATTAAGAGCTATAACTTTTGATCAAATGATAAGTGTGAATTTTAACTCTTAACAATTGGTATTAGAGTCAAAGTCACAAATTCGTCGATTCTTACGAGAGAGAATCAAATATTGACAACATAAAGTTATTCTTTTAAACTTTATTGAATATAAATATATATATATATATATATATATATATATATATATATATATATATATATATATATATATATATATATATATATATATATAACTTTTGTGGATACTAATTGCGATCATTTAAATTTATGTTAGTTTATCGTATTATTTTATTGTTAGATGCTCTAGTAATTATTTTTAATGGATAAAATTATAAACTTAAGAGATCATTAAAAGAAGAAGTGTATACACGATGAAGTGGAGATGTTTATTATTATCTTGTAATTATTGTTATTATTTTTATATAAAATCCAATGTATTTTGATGTTATATAAGTCATAAATGTATGTAAATATATTGAGATCACATTATGATGGTAGGCATTTGGGTTCTGATATTATTTGAAAAAATATATATTTTTAAATAAGTTAAAATCTATTTAAATTTTAAATAATTAAATTCTTTGAAACTTAAGATTCCTTATCAGAAAACAGTAGCTTGCTTAAGGACAAACCGAACATCTTTTCATTCAATCTAACCAACGTACACTTGTACATCTCCTTGTATGATCAGAAAAAAGTTTCATCATGTTCGTTTATTTATTTATTTACTGCAATTATGTTCGTTTATTTATTTTACTGCAATTATGTCCTTTTATTATACACAACTAGGATTCAATCAACTAAAAAAACCCGAAAAGCTGGTATTGGGTAATGGTGAAAACTCCAATTAGTTTAATTATGGTTTTGGATTAATGTTTATAATGTTTTTTATTAGAACAAAATTAACTAAAAAAGTTTCTTATTATGAAATGCTTTCATTACTTTTAATTATATTAAGAGGCATGGTTAAAAAAAAAACTTAAAAAATTCAAAAAAGACTATTATTATGTAACAAAATAAAAAAAGGTTAAAATTTCGTTACATTCTTTTAACTTAGTATGACGTTTTAGAGAAAAAATATTTTAAATTAGTTGCCGTTTTTCAAAATTAAGTATGAAAGTTAATATTTGTTTTATAAGAAAATGAATTAAAAAATAGGATTAATTATAAGAAGGTGACAATAGCAAGTTTGGGAGGCACAACATGAATGAATGCTTGAAATCTGAGATTGTGGACCTTCCTTATCTTATCCTCCCAATCACATGACTCTGTTTTACAATAATTTTGCTTTTTAGACACATCATTTATTTGTACTTGAAAAAAAAAATATATATATATATATATATATATATATATATATATATATATATATATTATTTAACGTCAAATTTCTTAAAGCCATTTCAGCTTAAAATTCATAATTATTTAATGTGAAATTAAGTATGTGAATATTTATTTGAAATTGTATTACTTCTATTAAGTATATGAATAATTTTAACCGGTTATGTTGTTTCTTTTGCTAAAATTTAAAATATATTGATATTGATATTATTAAAAAATAATTAAATGTGATTACACCCAATTTATTTAAACCAAATTACATGGTAAATTTGAAAAATAATAAGACACACAATATGAGTATGACAACATATAGCATAAAAGTAACATAAATGTACAAATCTCGAGAGAATCAATGTTTTAAGTTAAAAGCATATAAGAGTGAGTTTGACAATTTTAGTTTATATTCTTGAAAAACTAAATAATGCTAAAAAACAACTTTTAGACACTTTGAAAGTTATAAAAGAAATAAGATTAAAATACTCAAATAAGTACATATTTTTTAAAATATTTTAAAATATGACACATGACACATTCTTAGTATCATTATAATGGACCTAATTATATTTCGGTGAAGATTAACATTTAGTTGAATTTTGTTACTAAAAAAATTTAAACTCACAACCTCTCTCTTTTTTCTCAGTCTTTACCATTAAATCACCTTATTATTAGTATTAATATAAAAACATATATTGATATATCCTTTATTTTCAATGGAATAATATGTCCATTTTAAATATTTTGATATATTTAATGATATATTTTTTTATTAAACTTCATGTTCTGGTATCTCAATACAAGATAAACATATCATTTAAACCACGTGTTCATTATTTTTCAAAGTCATATTCCTCGTCATTTTAAAGAAATGTCTTAGCAACGTCTTACTATTTCTATTAATTATGTCAATGAATTGTAAGAATTATAAATATAACAACAATTTATTTCTTCTTGATAAAAGTAAAGATAATGAAAATCATAAAAAAAAATATATTTTCAGGAAATGAATTATGAAAGAAAGCAACAAGATAGTTTAGAATAAGAAAGATATAGAAGAATTTAAATATATAAGTTAAAATCAACAACTAAATAAAAGAAAAATTTACTTCCCATAAAATTTCAAAAATTGACAATGAAAGGCTAAATTAATTTAAATAAAAAAAATTAAACTTTCATTTAATTTCAAAATTATTTATAAAGAAGTAAAAAAAAAAAAATTGAAGTAAAAAAAAAGTTCAAAATTATTCTTATCGAAGATGGATAAGAGTTAGATTGGTTCAAATTTTCAATAAAGAATGAATATGTTATGAATGAAAAAGCATCAAGTAATCTCAAAGGAAGAAGAATGATTATTACATGTATTACATGTATTACATTTGATGATTGAAAATTCAAGATTTCAATGGTGTGATTGAATATTCTTTAACGGTAAGTTATCTTGAAATATTATTCAATCTTTTCTCTCTCTAAATTGAATATTACCTTTGAATAGAAATTCTATATTCGTTTTTAAATAAAGAAAAGTTCAATTTTACTCCCTCTAAAATATATAAATTCACCTTTTATTCCTTCAACATAACGGCATCAAATTATAATAGAGTTTTAATTTGATTCTAAATCACAAAAGCAAGAGACTAAGTTCATTGTAATTGTCCTAAGATTAGGTGTCAAAACGGGCTAGTTCGGCCCGCCAAAAACGGGTCAGGCTGGACTGGACTGACCCGCCATCAATAAACGGATCGAAAATTGTAACCCGTCCTGTTTTTGGACGGACTGGCGGGTCGACGGGCTGGCCCATATCTTTTTTTTTTGTACTTTTTTTAATTTTTTTAAACTTTTTTAAACTTTTTATTAAAATTTTGTTTATATATACAAATTTATTTATATAATATAAAAAAGTAATATTTTTTAATTATTTTTAATTTTAAACAAAAAAATATAAAAAATTAAAAAAAAAAAAATTGTTATCAAAA